>CETT01131387.1_pt1 | contig 19311 bp, 15 predicted proteins | sample 356361 | NCBI WGS metagenome assembly CETT01 (sample SAMEA2622429, study PRJEB7988) | marine metagenome | isolation source: saline water (ENVO:00002010), including | reverse complement strand
GCTGCAACTAAAAAGCCTGCAGCTAAGAAAGCAGCTGTAAAAGAAGAAGAATAAGCAACATACACCGGAGAACAAAATGGCAATTACAGCATCTTTAGTTAAAGAGTTAAGAGAAAGAACAGGCGCAGGAATGATGGACTGCAAAAAAGCCCTTACCGAAACAGGTGGCGATATGGAGGCGGCTATTGACTTAATGCGCACATCTGGCGCAGCAAAGGCTGCTAAAAAAGCTGGTAGGGTTGCTGCAGAGGGGTTAGTAAAAGTTAGCATTAGTGAAGATAAAAAAACTGTTACGGTATTAGAGGTTAACTCTGAAACTGACTTCGTTACGAAAGGGGCAGACTTTATTAATTTTGTTGACACTTTGGGCGAGCTGGCTCTTAAAACTAAGCCAAACAATATAGAGGAATTCTTGTCTCAACAGCTTGAAAACGGTGACTCAATGGAAAAAGCTAGAGAAGAAATTGTTGCCAAAGTTGGGGAAAACGTTGAAATTAGGCGTGTCCAAACTGTTGAGGCTGGAAAAGGCGTTATAGGCGCCTACAAGCACGGCGAAAAGATAGCTGTAGTAACTGTGTTAGAGGGCGGAGACTCCAGCCTTGCAAAGGATATTGCTATGCATATTGCAGCCACAAGACCTGAATGCGTATCTGAAGAAGAGCTTTCACCTGAGTTGCTGGAAAGAGAAAAAGCTATCTTTATCGAACAGGCCAGAGAATCTGGAAAGCCTGACAACATAATAGAAAAAATGATTGTCGGCCGCATGAAAAAATTTGTAAATGAAGTAACATTGTATGGTCAGTCTTTTGTTAAAGATCCAGATATAACTGTTGCTGAACTTGCAAAATCAAACAACGCAACAGTTAAGTCGTTTGTTAGGTTTGAAGTTGGTGAAGGGATTGAAAAAAAGGAAGAAAACTTTGCTGATGAGGTAATGTCACAAGTACAAGGGTAGAGCTTTTTTTATTTACTTTTATTATAAAAGGCGCTGATGCGCCTTTTTTATTGCTTTCAGCAGAGCTGCACTAATTTTGACTCTGATCAATAATAAAAATAACAAACAGGCCTATAATTATTAGCCCTATTTGCTCTAAAACAAACAACATGACTAGTGTGTCACGCTCCCTGTTTCTTTTACCTCCTCCTTTTGCGCTAATTCCACAAACAGTCAATAGTAAAATTTTTACTGCGATGTTTAATCAAGTCTTTTCAAGGTCGCTTGAAGACGATGATCTTTGCTTTTTAGAGGGTCGTTTTTTAACAATAGAGGTTCTTGACATTGGTCTGTCCTTTTCCGTAGGCCTTAAATCAAACAGCCTTGTTGCAGGAAACAAACATACGTCAACAGACCTAACTATTTCGGCCAACTCTTGTGACTTTTTATCAATGATTGCAAGAAAAAAAGACCCTGATACGCTTTTTTTTCAAAGAAAAATTAAAATGCAGGGATCGACAGAACTTGGCATATATGTAAAAAACTTTCTTGACGCATTTGATGTTGATTCTAGCTGGATTAGCTCAATAATAGACCGGACAATTCAGTTGTCTTACCCGCTGTTAAGTTTGGCACTATGCAATAACAAATAAGGCTTAAAGCCCTTCCATTTTCTTATTCGGTATTTTAACGGTTGACTTAAGTCAACGACCCGGCAATCATTTAAATATATACTTTTTTTCTTTTTCTTAGTAGGCCTATTGCATGAAAAATAACGCGCAATTAAAAATTACTAACTCGCCTTTTTTGCTGGATAACGACGATATTTATAGGCGCTGGAGGGACAAAAAACTTACAAATTACCCTACAAAAATTGATGAATTAGTTATTGAAGTCAAAGATTCAAAAAATATAAGCAACAAAGAATATAAAGCGCTTCTGAATATTGCGCAAAAAACCAACATGACTATTTACTTTGGCAATACAGGAACAGACCCCTCGCCAGAAATACCTTTAGCGGTTGCAAATAGATTTGGCCTTGGACAAATTAATAAGAATTGGCTGGCAAACGGCAACGGCTTAACATCGCTCACTGTTGCGAACAAAGGTGTTAGGAAAAACTATATACCCTATACAAACAGGCCAATTAATTGGCATACTGATGGTTACTATAATGCTTTGTTTGAGCAGATTCGAGCCCTTAACCTACACGTAGTTCAAAAGGCTGCAGAAGGTGGCTCGAACCAAATAATGGATCATGAAATTGCCTATATATTGTTACGTGAGAAGGACCCAAGCTATATTTATGCTCTTATGGATCATAATGTGATGATGATACCGGCCAATATCCAAGAAAATGTTGTAATAAGACCAGAAAGGTCTGGGCCTGTTTTTAGTGTTGGCCCTGAGGGAAATCTTCATATGCGCTATACTGCCAGAACTAAAAACATCGGATGGTCTGAAAACCCTCTTGTTGTTGAGGCAATAGAATGCCTTCATAAAATATTAAACGACACTGAATCAAAGTTTGTATTTAAGGGTTTGTTTGAACCGGGAATGGGCCTTATTAGCAACAATGTGCTTCATGACAGATCGTCTTTTAGCGACAACAAGGAAAAGAAAAGGCACTATTACCGTGCTCGATATTTTGACCGTTTGGCAAATACAAGCTACCAAATTTAGCGCCAAACAAGTCTATTATGCCGACTTTACTCTCTTCATGCCTTCTTTTTCAAACCAATATCCATCGCAGTATGGCCCCGAGTTAAGTAATCTTAGTTTTTCAGTCGCCGTGTTACTGTCAATCAAATTTTCTGCTCTATTTTTAAATATTTTTATAATCTTTCTGGTGTCAGTAAATTGTGGGCTAACTCTAATTATGTCTACTCCAATTTCTCTCATTATTTCAACTTGACCAATTAAATTTAAGCTATTTGCTGACATTGTTTGTATGCCGTTCATAATTAAAAATGGCTTGTTTTCTTGAGTTGAAAGTAGTAGGCCTTCTTTGTGATCTAAGCACTTATGTTTACAAGCGTCTTTGTCTATATTGTATGCCCTTGCAGTAAAACAGCGGGCTGAAAAGGCTAAAGGCAGATTCCCAAACACAAATACTTCTACCTCTATGTTTTTATCTTTTTCCTTGATTGTGTCTTGTAAAGCAACCCTGGACAGCTCTACAGGAAAGCACCAGCGCTTTAAGCCTTTCTTGGCTAACATGTTTAAACTTGGTGCATTATAAATATTAACATTTGGCCCTATAACAAAAGCTTTATTTTGTTTGCTCATTATATTGATAGCAGCAAAATCATTGGCTTCAACCAAGTACTCAGAGCCTTTGCAAACCCTCATAAGTCTTTTTAGTTCTGAATCTGCCTCTATCAAAGTTAAGGTTGACAAAACGACCTCCTTGCCAGCGTCTTTTAGTCTTTTAGCAATGTTTAGCCAGTCTGACAGCATCAGCTGGTTGCGCTTAGAACAAACAACCTCGCCCAAATAAACTATGTCTACTGCAGAGCTTTCTATTTCTTTATAAAAATCTAGCAGTTTTTTCTTTGACCAATAAAAATATACAGGCCCGAGAGAAACTTTCACTGCCAGCTCCTATGGTATGCCCCTAGAGTAGTTTGGCAACCTTCGGAAACCTCTGCAAGCGCTTGATTCCATTCTTTTTTTGTCTTATAACTTCCACGGTCAAGCTGTTTGATTGCTTCTGCCCAGGTTTTAGTAATGGTTTTAATATAGGCTGGTGATCGCTGTCTCCCTTCAAGTTTAATGGCTTTTACTCCGATACTGTTTAGCTCTGGCAATATTTCTAGTGCATTTAAACTAGTTGGCTCTTCAAGGGCGTAATATGTGCTACCCATTGATTTAAATCTGCCCTTGCAGAGCGTTGGATAGCCGGCCGTTTCGTTGTCACTATAAGAGTCTATCACAACCCCTCCAAGCCTTGTTTCTAGTTTCGTTTCGTTTTGTATATATTCAACATGAGAGGCAGGAGAACACGCTCCATATGTGTTTGGTGACCTTCCTGTTACGTATGAAGACAAGATACACCTGCCCTCAACCATAACACACAACGACCCAAACCCGAAGACTTCTATGTCAACCGGGGTATTGCTAATAGTTTTTTTTACTTGCGCAACCGACAACACTCTAGGCAGTATGGCTCGCTTAATGCCAAAGTTTTCGTAATAATATTCAAGCGCCTCGTAGTTTGTTGATGAGCCCTGAACTGACAAGTGCAGATTTAATTTAGGGTATTTTTTGCTTGCATACTCCATTAGGCCAATATCCGCCAATATAATGGCGTCAGCACCTATTCTTACCGAGCTATCTATTGCTTCAGCCCAACGCCTCCAAACAGATGGCTGTGGATAAGTGTTTATTGCAATGTAAACCTTTTTGTTTTTTGAGTGGGCGTATTCAACTCCTTGCCTTGCTTTGCTCTCATTAAAATTCAGGCCCATAAAGTGTCGAGCATTAGTTTCGTTACCAAAACCAATGTATACAGTATCTGCGCCGTTATCTATTGCGGTTTTTAGAGAGGGTAAATTACCGGCCGGACAAACTAGTTCCACAATTAACAACAAAATCAATAAATATGGCTATTGTAATAATTAATGGGTAAAAATAAATTGATGCTTCTCAACAATAACCATATTCTGTGTTTGTTTTAGGTTTTTGTAGTATTAATAATTCAAATCTAGGGTTGTTAAAAATTATAAGCAACCTTAACAAAAATCCTGTCGTTGTTTTTTATGTCTTCTAGAGCTGGATTGCTTCCCCCTATATAATCAATTACCCCTCCACTAACTTTAACGTTATCGTTAACAACATAATCAACTTGGGCTCTAGCGGAGCCGCCCTCATGGGTTGACTGGCCTATAATGGTTGCTAACGCACTAAAGTTTACGGTTTGGTTTTGGTAAGATTTATTAAAACTAACTGATTGTTGCAATTCATTCTTTTTTTTGTATTGATTGCTGGCGCTATATATATCCTGGTCATAATTTTTTATACTTCTATAGGCTGCTTCATACATTATAGAGCCTTCATTAATGCCGTTATACTCCACTCCAAGCATTAAATCTGTTTGTGGTTTTGGGTCAATAACGCCAGTATATTTTACTTTGTCAAAGTAGGCGCCTTCTGCTTTGAACAGGTAGTTATCTAAAGCCTTGCTGTAGGCAGCTCCAAACATTTTAGATTTGGTGTCGTAGTGAAGTTTTCCGTTTGTTAGGTATGGCTTGTCAATATAGGTGTCAGCTACATATAAAGCAACATCATAGCTTTTAAATGTGCCTATCAGGCCAAGAGCAAGGCCTGTGTTTTTTATGTTGCTGCTTGGCTTTTCTATCTCTTTATCTGCTAATAGAGGTCGAAAATCTGAATACTGGGAAGGCAGCTTGCTAAATCTTTTTTCGTGGATTGCGATTAAAGATAAATTAAAGTTTCCATGATAGTAGTCTAGCTTGCTCATATTTTTTCCTAGGCGAAGGTTTCTGATATCAACCATCCCTGGAATACGGATGTCTAGTGGGTTTAATATGTCGTTTATACGGAGCATATCGGCCTTTCCCCAGACAACAATCTGTCTGCCAACTCTGTAATCTATCTTGTCGCTTATACTGCCCTCTAAATAAAGCTCATTTAGGTTTAATTCGTCTTTGTATCCGCTTGGGGTTTTTGTGTAGTTTCCAAGGCCGGAAGAATAAATAAAGTCATGGTAAGCCTTTAGATTGGCTTTTATTTTGGAGCCACCATCTAGCTTGTGTTCGCCAATAAGGTCTATCAAAGATTTAGCAGAAGATAGGTTTTTAGTGGCATTGTCTGGCTGATAGTTGTAATGCGCCTCAAAAACAACCGAACCATATATGGCGGTGTCTTTTTCTTCGTTATGCTCAACAACCTCGTCGTCAAAAGATGATTCAAGTTCGCTATCGAATTCGTCAAACTCATTGTCTTCTGCTATTGTCGAAACGCCGAATAACAAGGCAGCTATAGCTATTAAAACGCGCATTTAATTATTGGCCTTTTTCGATCGCTCTAATGGTAAAAATGTCGCTTGAAACATCAACATTTATCTTTGTGTTTGTTTGGCTGATTAGTGTTTTGTGTATTGTTTTTTTACCTTGTTTTGTAGTCATGGTTGTTTGTGTTGGCACCCAAACTCCGCCTATCTTTTCAAGCCTTCTAACGTCCATATATTTTACTCTGTCAGCCACATCAAGATAAAACTTGGCCCTGACCAAAACAAAGTTATCTTTACGCACATACAAAATGCTTTTTATATAGCCAGTTTCGTCTATTGTTTTTCTTTCTCTAGGTAAAGACTCAATTACCCAAACAGGAATGTTTCCGCTTTTTCTTTTTATCAAAGCCTCTTTGAGGACTTTGTAGTCATAATCCTCTAGCTCTTTGGAGGTCATATCTGCATATGAAAAATCGCTGCCCATAAACGCCGAGCTTTTGTCGCTAGCTGGAATTCTTTTGGTTTTATTAAGCGCCGGCAAATACATCCACTGGTCATCGTCTTTGTCGTCATCGCTATAGTCATATGTTAAAAAAGCAGTGTTCTTTACATCGCTAGGAGTCAAAAAAAATGTAGTTGAGTGTGTAGTATTTTCATCAATGTCCTTTGAAAATGTCTTCATTGTTCTGGTCCTTTTTTTTCCTTTTTTGTCAATCAGGACCATTGTTAGTATTGATGTAGAGCTGTAGCCATCATCCCTGTCTTCAACTAGCTCCATTATTTTTCTAGCGTCGGTTTGGGCTAAGACATTCAACGTAAGAAATAATAACGCCAGTAAGGCTATAGGCTTGTGTATGTATGCTGTCACAGGATGTCCTCCTTGCTCTTAATAATTGTCTTCATGATTGCTGGAATTAAGAAAAAGTCTGCAAGAAGCGCTATTAATATAGCCAATACTGTTAATATTCCAAAATTAAACATGTTGCTCATTGTTGCGGTTGTTAGCACCAAAAACCCCATTGACAAAACTATAGAGGTGACAGTTATTGCGCGCCCTGTACCCATAAGTGTAAGGCGTGTAGCTTTATCAACGTTATTATATTGTAATTCATAGCGCCTAAAGTTGTGCATAAAATGTACAGTATCGTCAACAGCAAGACCTAGCGCTATAGTTCCAATTAGCATAGTAAACATATCCAAAGGCATGTCGAAAATAGACATGACTATAGACAATAATAACAGCGGTAAAACATTTGGTATCATGCTGATCATTCCTATTTTTACACTGCCAACCAATAAAATCATCATTATAGATATTATGCAAAATGCTGCCATGTAGCTTACTCCGCTAGAAAATATTGATTTGCCCATGATGTCTGATAGCATGACCGAAATGCCTGTTAGCGAAACCTTGGCGTCTCTCTGAAAGTAGCCATCTAGCTTATTTTGTGCTTGTGCAATGAAGTCGTTGTATTCTAGCGACTCCACATAAGGAACTTTGACAGTTATTCTTGCCTTTGAAAAGTCAGAGCTGGCAAAATCTTGCAGATCATCGCTGCCTGTATTCTCAAACAGAAAAAGCTCTTGCGCTATCATGTTTCGGTCCTGTGGAATGACATAGAATTCTTCTCGGTTTTCGTTTAACGCTTTGTTGCTCTCCTTTATAACATCAACTATGCTCAAAGTTTTTCCTACAAACAATGTATTACCTTGTATGCTGTCAAAGTAATCAGTGGCCTTTTCTATTTTATTAAGAATTTCAGGCTCATATAGACCGTTTTCAATCCCTGTGTCAATAACAACCTCTAGTGTTACGGAGCCTCTTAGCTCTTCATCGACAACTTCTGTTGCAACCCTAGAGGGGTCGTCTTTTGGAAACCAGTTCAATGGAAAATGTGAAAACCTCAATTGTGTAGCAAAAAATATAGCCACTAGCACAATAGCAACACTGCTAATAATAATGCTTTTTACGTAAGTTGTAGAAACTTGACTTATGCGTAAAAGCGCTCTGTCCATTATGGTTTTGCTTGAGCTGTCTTGTTTCTCAAGTCTTTGTTTAAATTTAATTGTACTTATTAATGCAGGCAACAGGACTAGAGTGAACAGCATGCCAATTAGTATCCCTGCGCTTGCAAACACACCTAAGTCTGCCACAGGTGCGATCTCTGAGAACGAAAAAGACCACATTCCGGCTGCAGTAGTAAGCGAAGTCATAACTATTGCAAAGCCCGAGTGGCCCATTGAATATCTAAGCGACTCTTTAACATTTGATGTGCTTTTCAAGTCCTTATAAAAAACAGCCAACAAATGTATTGCAGCGCCTGTAATAACTGCTAATAAAAAAGATGGCATCAGTTGCGTAGCCATAGTTAGTGGGGCGTTAAATATTGTCATAATTGACACTGTTGACACGACAGTTAACACAACACATATTAGCGGTAGCAGGACTCCAGAAACTCGCCTAAACAATAAAAAAAGAACCACAACTATACTAAAAACCATTTTTTGAATAAAGCCTTGTACGTCTTTTATCATGCTTTGCTTTATTGTTGCTGCAACAACTGCAGATCCGGTAAGGTATATGTCAAAATCTTCAGACTGAAAGTCTTTACTAATTTCTTGAAGTTTTACAACAATTGAGGTGTTTTCGTCGTCAGTAAGATAAGGTTGGTTTTCTAGAGCTAAAGTGTCTTCCTCAAAGCCGTCTTCCTCAAAGCCGTCTTCTTCGTCTGAAAAAGAAATTGGTCTTCCTTCTGCGTCAAAAGATGAGTATGTTTGGGTGTCAACTATAATTGTTGTAAAGGTTTGGTCTTCATTGTAAAGAAGGTTTAAAAATAAAGGGTTATCTAGCGCCTTTTGCTTTTTTTCTAATAGGTTTTTTTCATTTTTTGGAAGCTCTTCAAACAGCTCGTCAACAATTAAACTGTCTTTGTTGCCGTATGTATTTCTTGCATTAATAAGTGAATTAACTCCAGTAATATATGGCAAACCAGCCTCAAGTGCCTTATGAAATTGCTCAAGCCGGCTTAAAAAGCCAATATCAAAAATTTTTTTTGTTTTGATTGCAATGAGCAGCTTTTCATCTCTACCAAACTCACTTCTAAATTCGTCGTAAGCTATCCGCAAAGGGTCTGTTTTATGTAAAAAACCTTCTGTCGACGTGTCAATTGTTAGGTTCGGTAGCTGCGTTGCTATTACAGCAACAAAAACAAGCACAGATGATATACATTTTTTTGAATTGTCGTATATCCAGTCAGAAAATATTTCGAACTTTTTTTCGGTTTTAATTCGCCAATTCATTTCTATAGTATAGATTCTTGATTAAAGATGTTGGGCGAATTATATATTATGTTGATTTATTTTTATATAGTTTGGATCAATGGCCAGTTTAAGCAAAGGCTTACAAGACATCTCGATGGATTAAAAGGCCTTGTCTATTCTTGTTAATATGGTTTTTTGCATTTTGTTATGGTGAATATAATGTATATTTTTATTTTGAGATTAATAAAGGATGGGCTTCATGAGAAGAGGACGCTCTAAAGAAAAAAGAAGTGTTGTTGCCTACAGGCAATCTAACTATCAACAACTTAGAAACCCCTACCCTCCAATGAAGATTTTTTCTGACGACCAAATAGAGTCAATACATTTATCTTCGCTCAAGGTTCTTCAACAAACAGGCATTGATTTTCAGTCTGAAAGGGCTGTTGAAATATTAAGAAAATCTGGGGCAATAATTGACTCTGATAACAAAAGGGTTAGGTTTGACCCAGAGTTTGTTATGGAAAAGATTGCCACTACGCCAAGCAATTTTATTATGCATGGCAGGAGCAAAGACAAAAGTGTAAGTATTGGGGGGAAGGGTGTAGTGTTTTCTATGGTAAGTAGCGCTCCCAATGTTTCTGATCTTGACAGAGGAAGATTGTCCGGCAACTTTGAGGATTACTGCAATCTTATTAAGCTTGGGGAGCAAATTAACTGTGTTCACGCGCATGCTGGTTACCCTGTAGAGCCTTGTGATATCGACCCTAGTGTTCGACACCTTGATGCTGTTGGGGCAATGACCCGCCTAAGCACTAAACCCCTTTCTGGTTATGCGATTGGAAGTGCAAGAATGCTTGATGCTATTGAAATTGTAAGGATTGGCAGAGGGGTTGACATTCATACTTTGTTAAAACAGCCCTCTATAATTACAGTTGTAAACTCAAACTCTCCCCTTATTTACGATAAGGCTTTACTTGAAGGGGCGATCGAAATGGCTCTACTTAATCAGCCAGTAATCTATACTCCGTTTACTTTAGCTGGTGCAATGGCTCCCATAACAATAGCTGGAGCTCTTGTGCAACAAAACGCAGAGGCTCTAGCCGGACTTGTGTTTCATCAGTGTGTAAAATCCGGTGCCCCAGCAATATATGGCGCCTTTACCTCTAATGTAGACATGCTTTCAGGCTCGCCCGCGTTCGGCACCCCAGAATATGCCCAAGCAACTATAGCGAGCGGCCAGCTTGCTAGAAAATACAACATACCTTTAAGGGCCTCTAACACTAATGCCTCAAATGCTCCAGATGAGCAGTCAATTTATGAGTCTCAAATGTCGTTATGGGGTTGCCTTTTGGGTGGTGTTAATTGGATTAAACACGGCCTAGGCTGGATTGAAGGAGGCTTATGTGCTTCATATGAAAAAGTTATACTTGATGCTGAAATGATCCAAATGATGGGGTCGTTCATGCAGCAGCCAAAAGTTGATTCATATACATTAGGGGTTGAAACTATTAATGAGGTTGGGCCTGGAAATCATTTTTTTGCTGCCAAGCAAACTCTGGAAAGCTATGAAGATGCTTTTTATTCGCCACTATTGTCAGACTGGCAAAACTTTGAATCATGGCGCGATGCTGGTTCTTTATCAGCCTCCACAAGAGCAAACCGCATATGGAAACAGCTACTTAAGGACTATGAGCAGCCGACACTAGAAGAATCTATTGAAGAAGAGCTAAATTATTTTATTGAAAAAAGAAAATCTGAAGGAGGGGTGAAGCAAACATAGGTGCCGTACAAATATATTGGTCTAAATTCTTTCTATTCTAGACTCAACTTTGCTGTCTAGCTGTTTGTTAATTTTTATAGCCCGCCAAGAAACAATAAGACCACTAATTATAATGACGGTTAACCCAATTATAGCGGTTGTATTAGGCAAAAAATCAAAAACTAGATAACTAAAAAATATAGCCCCTATAATCTCAAAATAATTAAAAGGGCTAAGTTCAGATGCTGAAGCAAACTCAAACGCCTTTATTATTAAAAAGTGTGCTGTTGCAGCAAAAAGACCCATGGCAGCCATTAGCGCGATAGACCTTAGGTCAGGCATTACCCAGTCACTTATTATAAAGGGGGTTAGGGCTATCGTTCCAACTAGCGCTGTATAAAACAAAGTAACTATTGGTGGAGCACTAAGACTAAGCTTTCTTGTAGAGACAATATACAAGCCATAACAAATGCCCGCCGCAAAAGCATACATTAAGCTTGGCCTAAATTCTTCGGTGTTTGGTTGCAAAACCACAACCACACCAATAAAACCAGCCAATACGCCTAGCCCCATAATTATGTCAAATTTTTCTCCCAACACAAAAGGAGCAATAGTTGCAACCACCAAAGGAGAAATAAACAATAATGTCAGCGCGTTTGGTATTGGGTTTGACTTTATAGCCAGAAAAAACAAGACAGTTGCTGATGTAAGCATAAGGCTGCGAAAAAGCTGTACTCCTGGTTTTTTAGGAACTCTCCACCAGTTCAGTTTGCGCCAATATAGTACAGGCAAAAGCCACAAAGAGTGGAAAAAAAATCGTGACCACGAAACCTCTATGACTGGATAGCTTTTGCTAAGAATTTTAGCTATTATGTCAACTAAAGGAACCACGCTCATAGCTGTCAACATAAGCGCTATTCCAATTAATAGGCGGTTGTTCGCTTTATTCATGTTTTTTTATAGAAAAGAAAGCGTCATTTGAACATTAAAACCAGGCACGGGCAAGTAATTTGGTGCCGAAGGAGAGACTCGAACTCTCACAGCTTACGCTACAGCCCCCTCAAGGCTGCGTGTCTACCAATTCCACCACTTCGGCAATATTTTATTCTGGTATATCGTTTGTCTTAGTCTCTATAACAGGAACGTCAGAAGAGGTTGCCGCGTCTTCAACTTGGCTCATTACGCTTTGAGGGTCTTGAGTAGCTGTGGTTTCGTTTGTGGCTAGGTATGCTAAAGTAAGACTAGTAACAAAAAAAGCTGTAGCTATACCCGCTGTTAGCTTATAAAGAAAAGAGTTTGCGCCTCTTGCGCCAAAAACTGAACCAGAGGCCCCAGCCCCAAAAGCCGCGCCAGCATTTGCGCCCTTCCCATGCTGCATAAGTATAAGAACTACAAGCCCTAACGCTAAAAACACATGCACTATTAATATTAGTTGAAATGACATAATTATCCCGCCCTACAAATTTGTAAAAAACTATCTGCCTTTAAAGAAGCTCCCCCAATCAAGCCTCCGTCAATATCTTTGCAACCTATAAGCTCTTCTGCATTTATTGGGTTCATGCTGCCGCCATACAATATAGGTGTTGATTGTGCTATGTCGTTATCGTTGTCTGCCAAAACACTACGGATAAATGCGTGTGTTTCTTGTGCTTGCTCTGGTGTTGCAGTAACTCCAGTTCCAATAGCCCAAACCGGCTCGTAAGCAACAATAATATCTCTAAAAGCCTCTATCCCAACACGATCAATTACAGCCCTAACCTGTCTACCAACAACCGCCTCTGTGTTTCCCTCTTCTCTTTCTGATAACAGCTCGCCAACACAAAAAAGTGGTGTTAGTCCATTGTTAATAGCAATCTCTATCTTTTCGGCAACAATCTTGTCAGTTTCTCCATACAAGCTTCTGCGCTCAGAGTGCCCAACTATTACGTATTGTACGTCAAGATCTTTTATCATTTCTGCACTAACTTCTCCAGTAAAGGCCCCAGATTCATTTGTATTTAGGTTTTGAGCGCCAATGTTTAGTTGTGAGTGTGTTGTTAGTGCTACAGCCTGGGACAGGTAGGGAAAAGGTACACAAGCTATAACTTTTGCATTAACGTCTGACAGGCCATTGAGAACACCCATAACAAGAGTGTTTGTCATCTCTTTGGTGGCGTTCATTTTCCAGTTCCCAGCAACTATAACTTCCCGCATAATTAATCTCGCATAAAAAGTGGGCAATGATACTCTATTTAGGTATGAAAATCAATCAGTGGGGGAGGTTTGGGGGCAAAATAAAAGGCAGGGAAAACCACTAAAATACCTTTCGAATAAATTCATTAATTAACTCCCTATACACAGCGTTGTGCTTTAGTATATCATTATTAGTTTTGTATTTAAGCCTTATGTCGCAAACCTGGAAACAGTCTCTTAAAACCCTAAAAAACTCTGTTCCCCTTTCGCAGTTTAGTGTTTGGATTCAGCCTTTAAAAGCTACAGAGGTTGGGGGGAAACTTTCTTTATTGGCTCCCAACAGTTCGGCCCTTAACTACATAAACAAAAACCTTAAAAACGAAATTAAAAATGCTGTGGCACAACACAACAAAAAACTTAATATTTATATTGGGGTGGTTGGGCAACAGTTGCAGCAAAACAAACACATAAAACACCACACCACACCACTATTTGGAGACTACACGTTTAACAACTTGGTGTTGGGTAATGCTAACCAGATGGCAGCAAGTGCGGCTAGGCAAATCTCTGAAAATATTAAATCCTCTCCATACAATCCTTTCATTATTTATGGTGATTCAGGGTTGGGAAAAACACACTTGATGCAAGCTGCCGGACATTTTGCGATAGAAAAAAATACAAGCACCAAAGTTATTTATATGCCACTAATGGACTTTGTAAGAAATATTACAAGCAGCCTAAGACACAACACAATCGAAGACATAAAAGCTTACTACCAGTCTGCAGACCTGTTGCTTGTTGACGATATTCACCTTATTGCAGGAAAAGAAAAATCTCAGGAAGAGTTTTTTCATATTTTTAATTTTTTGTTTAACACCAAAAAACAGATTATATTTACTTGTGACCACCCACCAAAAAACATCAACTCTCTAGAGGACAGACTTAAAACTCGGTTTTCCCAAGGACTTAACCTACAACTAACCCCTCCAGAACTTGAAATGAGAGCCGCTATATTGTTAAAAAAAGCCCACAATGAAAAAATCAACATTGATCTTAGTGAAGATATGGCTTTATTTATAGCTGGACACATAACCTCCAATGTTAGAAACCTTGAGGGGGCATTATTAAAACTAAAGGCTTATGTTGATTTTTCAAAAATAAAGGGGTCGCTTATCTCTAAAGATATTATAGAAACAGCGCTAGGTGATTTAATAAAGCCCCAAGTTACAATTGTAGATATCAACGACATACAAAAAGAGGTTGCTAAACACTACGCTGTTATGGTTTCAGATTTGAGCTCTAAAAGCAGAAAACAGCACATTGTAGCCGCAAGACAAATGGGTATGTTTATAAGTCACGAGCTTACAAACCTTTCACTTGCTAAAATTGGTAATAATTTTGGCAATAGAGACCACTCTACAGTTCTACATGCGTGTAACAAAACCAAAACTTTAATCGAAAAAGAAAGGCAAAGAAAAGACAATTACGAGCTTATTAAACTCAAACTCGCTAACTTATAAACAACAAATAGAAAAGTTGTATAAGTTTCGTGTTGATAACAATAACAACTTAACAAATAAAATAAATTTATCCACTTATAAGCATTTTTTTACATAAAATAGAAACATAAAAAAGCACAACTTAACAAATTGTTTTTTAATAAAAAAGGATAGTTATTAACAACAAAATCGCTCACTAATAATAATAATAATTATTTAATAAAGGACAACATGCACATAAAGCTCAAAGTTAAAGAAATCCTTGAACCATTACAAACTGTAATAGGTGTTGTTGAAAAAAAACAAACCCTCCCTATACTGTCACATGTTTTAATTCAAATTAGTGAAGACCAACTAACACTGACAACAACAGATATGGAGATAGAAATAAAAGCAGCTCAAAAAATAAAAAAACAAGATGTAGTGGGTAGCTTTACTGTGTATGCAAAAGACCTTATAGATATAATCAGAAAACTAAGTGAAAAGACAGTAGTAGAGTTTGTAGTTGAAGAGTCAAAGGTTTATATTAAGGCGGACAAAAATTCTTTCGAGCTCAATACGTTCAACCACCAGGATTTTCCAGCTCTTCCAAAGGTAGAAAATAGCGATGTTGTTACAATAAAGCGTGTAGTTTTAAAAGAGTTAATAGAAAATACAAGTTTTTCGATGGGTAATCAAGATATTAGAGCCTATTTAAACGGTTTATATTTTGAGGCAGATAATGAAAACATCGCTGTTGTTGCTACTGATGGGCACCGTTTAGCAATAGGCGAAATCAACCAAAACAACCAGCTAAAAAACAAACAAAAGGTTATTTTGCCAAGAAAAGCTGTTTTAGAACTGATAAAAATACTTAATAAAAACGAGCATAGCGAGGTGAATATACACCTTTCTGATAACTACTTTTATTTAGTAAGTGACAACACTACAATTATTAGTAGATTAATCGATGGAAACTTCCCTAACTACTCGCAAGTACTTCCAACAGATTTTGAAAATACAGCAACAATTAATCGTGATGATTTTTTAGGAAGCCTTCAGCAAGCATCAATTTTTGTTGAGGAAAGAACCAAAGGTGTTAAGTTGCTTTTTAAGGATTCACAACTACACATATTTTCACATTCAGAAAGAGGCACAGCAAAAACACAAATCAGCACAAAAGGCTTAGACAAAGAAGTGGAGGTGGCTTTTAACATACATTATCTGATATCAATTCTAGAAAAAATTGATGCAAGAAACATTACCATGGTTATTCCCGGTGGAGATAACCAATCATGCTTAATTAACGGTGTTGACGACAATATCTACCAGTACGTAGTTATGCCGATGAGGATTTAGTTTACATCCCCGACTTTATTAGCAAAAACAAACAACTATGGCAGTTATTGAGAAACTAATTATTAACCAGTTTCGCAACATAGAAAACCAATATATTGAACCAAAAAAAGGTATAAACCTTGTTATAGGATCCAACGCGCAAGGGAAAACAAACTTACTTGAGTCTATATACTACCTTGGGCACAACAGGTCATTTAAAACAACAAAACTCAGTGAAATTATTGGTTACAAAAAAAACTCCTTAGACCTATCTGCAATTGTTGATGAAAAAAAAATAACACTAAAAAAAACAACCAACAAAACTAAAATAAATATAGACAACACAACTGTTGCAAGTAGTAGCAAACTCACAAAACTATTGCCAATTCAAATTATTACTCCAGACAAAGGATTTGTAATAAACGGAACACCAAAAAACAAGAGATCATACCTTGATTGGGGCTTGTTCCACGTGAAACCAGAGTTACTACAAACATATAAAACCTATAACAAAACCCTAAAAAACATTAACTCTTTGTTGAACAAAAACCAAACAAATGATTTGGAGTATTGGTACTTAGAGCTAACCAAAACAGCAAGAATAATTAATGAAAACAGAGATAAATATGTAAAAAACCTAACAAAAATAACTCAATCCCTTAACGATAAGTATTTAAAAAAAATAGTAAACAATACTGAAAAATTTGAATATAGTCTTTTTACTGGGTGGCCAAAAGAGGTTGGCGATCTTAACGAGGCCAACATCTACAAATACTTAATCAAACAAACAAACAACTTTGCCAGATTAAAATTTTTAAGTTGTGGCGCTCATAAAGCAAGCATAAAGTTTTATCTAAACAACAAAAACGAAAGCCTGTTGTCGCGAGGCCAACAAAAAAAATACTCACTGATTTTTTGGCTTTCGCAAATAGAATTGTTAGTCCAACAAGGGGTACACCCAATAGTTCTTATTGATGATATTTCTTCAGAACTAGACAAAGACAAAACAAAAACCATTATGTCATGTTTAGAGCTCTTAAACATTCAAGCGTTTATTACTGATATTAGCTCAAACACCAGCACCCACCAAAACCCCAAACAAGCCACATTTTTAATAGACAACGGAACAATAAAAACACACAATAGTTTACCCATTAATTAAGCAAAAACAAACAACACTAAAATGTTGTGTCCATTGTCTTAAATAACGCTGCCGTGGTATAATAATTTTATTTTTTCAATACCTTATGTCAGAAGAATTAGAGCAAGAATACCAGGCCTCAAACATTAAAGTTTTAAAGGGCCTAGATGCAGTAAGAAAGCGCCCAGGAATGTACATTGGGGACACTGATGATGGTACCGGTTTACACCACATGGTTTTTGAGGTGGTCGACAACGCTATCGATGAGGCTCTTGCAGGACACTGCACCAAAATAAAAATAACAATACATGAGGATGACTCTGTCTCAGTTTATGATGATGGTCGTGGTATACCGGTAGATATACACCCAGATGAAGGTGTTTCTGCAGCAGAAGTTATTATGACAGTACTACACGCTGGAGGAAAGTTTGATGACAACTCTTACAAGGTGTCAGGCGGACTTCATGGTGTAGGTGTTTCAGTAGTAAATGCGCTAAGTGAGTATGTAAATTTAACTGTGCATAGGGGTGGTGAAATACATAAGCAGAGCTATAAGATGGGGGTTCCAGTTAAACCACTAAAAGCCTCTGGAAAAACCAAAGGCACGGGAACCACTATCCACTTTAAACCAAGCTCAGATGTTTTTAATGGAACTGAATTTAAATACGATATTCTTGCAAATCGCGTTCGTGAATTGTCATTTTTAAACTCTGGCGTTAATATTGAAATTGAAGAGCTTGCATCTGGCAAAAAAAACAAATTTAAGTATGAGGGCGGCATAACTGCATTTGTTGAACATTTAAACAAGTCAAAAAACCCCATACACGGAGATATTATAAGCATTGAAACCACAAAGGATGATATTGGTATAGATGTTGCGTTGCAGTGGAGTGATGCTTACCAAGAAAGCATATACTGTTTTACTAACAACATACCGCAAAGGGATGGCGGGGCTCACCTTGCTGGTTTTAGGGGTGCCCTAACAAGAACCCTTAATAATTATATTGATAACTCTGGCATGGCCAAAAAAGAAAAGGCATCCATTACTGGGGAGGACACCCGTGAAGGACTAACAGCGATTATATCTATCAAGGTTCCAGACCCAAAGTTTTCTTCTCAAACTAAAGACAAGCTTGTTTCTTCTGAAGTAAGGGCGCCAGTAGAGTCGGCTCTTAACGAGAAATTAGGAGAGTATTTGTTAGAACACCCTAACGAAGCAAAAACAATTGTCGGCAAAATTCTTGAGGCTTCTCGTGCTCGAGATGCGGCAAGAAAAGCAAGAGAAATGACCCGCCGTAAAGGGGCTCTTGATATAGCTGGACTTCCAGGTAAATTGAGCGATTGCCAGACCAAAGACCCCGCCGAATCAGAGATATTTTTAGTTGAGGGTGACTCTGCAGGGGGTTCAGCCAAACAAGGGCGAGACAGAAGGACCCAGGCAATATTACCACTAAAAGGCAAAATATTAAACGTAGAAAAAGCAAGATTTGAAAAAATGCTTTCATCTCAAGAGGTGGGAACCTTGATTACTGCCCTTGGGTGTGGAATTGGAAAGGATGAATATGATATAGAAAAACTACGATACCATAAAATTGTTATCATGACAGATGCTGACGTTGATGGCGCCCATATACGCACACTGTTGCTAACTTTTTTTTATCGTTATTTGCCAGAGCTTATAGAAAAAGGATACCTTTATATTGCACAACCACCGCTATATAAAATTAAAAAAGGCAAACAAGAGCGCTACTTAAAGGACGACTCTGAGATGAATGAATATTTATTGCAAGAAGCAGTAAGTGATGCCCACCTGTTTACAAGCGCAAACACCCCTGCAATTTCTGAAACCTCACTTGAGAAATCTGTGAAGAGGTACTACAAATTAAACAAGTTAATTGGTCGACTATCAACAAAACACAACCAACAACTATTAAGAGCAATCTCTGTTACCTCTGCTGGAAAAAATCCAAATGACGAAAAGTCTTTGAAGGCTTGGGGTAAGGAGCTAACAAAGCTACTAAACAAAGGCCTACCACCAACACAAAAACACAAGGTTTCATATGTTGTAAAAAGTAAAGAAGTGGAACACAAGTTCAGTATTTATGGCGTTGAAGTTGAAACTAGTTTATTGGGTCAATTGTTTTCTTCTAGAGACTTTAAGTCTATCCAAAAATTCTCTGAAGAGGTTGAAAGTTTAGTGAGTAAAAACTCTTATATTGAAAAAAAATCAAACAAACTAAAAGTAAATAACTT
>CETT01153565.1_pt1 | contig 19710 bp, 14 predicted proteins | sample 356361 | NCBI WGS metagenome assembly CETT01 (sample SAMEA2622429, study PRJEB7988) | marine metagenome | isolation source: saline water (ENVO:00002010), including | reverse complement strand
TTCAGACAAGTGTGCTAATAGAATTAAAAAGAGAGCTTACAGAGCTAATAAAACAACAGACACGTACCACGTAGAGAAAGTAGTAGATACAAACATACAGAAACGTAGAGGTAATTACTATGCCATTATGGAGAAAAAAAATTTTTTTGCCGACCTTTTAAACGGTACTAAGACTAAACAAGAGATAGCTGACATACTAGGATGCTCACTTGCTACTGTAACTAGATCATTGTCTGCATGGATAAAAGACGAAGCACTACGAGTAAATCACGAGTCCTTACAAAAAAATGGGGGGGATAGTGCTGTCAAGCTAGAGGACTTTGTAGCTTTCAGGGACAAATATTTTTTGACAGAGCAAGGTATACCGTATGAGACACCAGGTTTCCAAAAAAGATGGATAGAGGCAATATTAGATGCAATAGAAAACGGAAAGAGACTTATGGTACTGTCTCCGCCACGTCATGGCAAAACAGACTTGTTAACACACTTCTGCGTATACATGATATGTAAAAATCCAAACATGAGAATAATGTGGGTAGGAGGTAATGAAGATATAGCTAAGAATGCAGTAGGTGCTGTATTAGACCATTTAGAAAATAACGAAGAACTTATACAAGATTTTGCATCATACGAGGGATTTAGACCTATGAACAAATCAGGAAAGTCCTGGAGTACAAGTCAGTTTACTGTAGCTACAAGAACGGTAGCTGGTATAAAAAGTCCTACATTAGTAGCTGTAGGTAAAGGCGGAAAAATATTGTCCAGGGATGCAGACTTAATAATATCTGATGACATTGAAGATCATGGTAGTACAGTACAACCAAGTGCTAGAGAAAATACTAAAAACTGGTGGACCACAACATTGCAGTCAAGAAAAGAAGAACACACAGGAATGGTCGTAATTGGCTCCAGACAGCATCCAGATGACTTGTATAACGCATTGCTGAACAATGATGCCTGGGAAACAATAGTAGAGCGTGCGCACGATTTAGAAATACCTTTAGACCAGGAGTCAGATGAACAAGATGAACACATGTTATGGAAAGGTAAACGTACTCATAAATGGTTAATGGAACAATTAGCATCAGCAGAAACTACAGGTGGTAGAGCTATATTCGAAATGGTGTATTTAAATAAAGCTGTGCCAGCAGGTATGGAATTGTTTAGTGCAGAAATGATTGATGGATGTTTAGATAGGTCCAGAAATTTAGGAGACATACCACCACATACTGCATTAATTGCAGGATTAGATCCAGCATCTACAGGTTACCAAGCTGCTGTATTGTGGGCATACAATCAAAAAACTGGACAATTATGGTTAGTAGATTTACGTAATGACTTAGGCGGTGGTATATCAAAAGCGTTAAAAGTTATGCAAGAGTGGCATCAACAATATTTTTTATCACATTGGATTGTAGAAGAAAACGGATTTCAAAAAGCTATAGGACAAGATAAAGAAATTAAAAATTGGGCAGGAGCAAATGGTGTAAGGATAGAGGGACATCAAACATATAAAAACAAATGGGATCCTGTATTTGGTGTTACTGCTATGGTTCCTATGTATGAACAGCAAAAAATAAATTTACCATGGGGAAATCCACAAACACAACGTAAAGTAAATACACTAAGACAACAGTTAATATATTTTAGTAGTGCTAGTAGTAGCAATTCTAAATCAGTTAGTAGTAAAACAGACTTAGTTATGGCAAGTTGGTTTCCTATGAAGAGGGTACGCCAGACCGTTAAATTGGTGCTATCAGAAGTAGACAATGACTATAATCCATCATATAGCAATTATAAAATGACAACTTATGACGAAAGAATGTGGGATAGATAAATGCCGTTAACATCAGATCAGTTAGCACACAGGGTGGATGATTTACGTGGATTACACGAACATACTGGTCATTGGGAATACAGAAGTAGAATTAGAAAAATAATTAATGGTGGTTCACAAGGTGTAGCTGCACTACTTGGTTCTAACTCAGAAAATTATAACGAAGATTTACCAATACCTAATATGATTGAATCAGGATTAGAACACCTGGCACAAAAATTAGGTAGAGTTCCAGATTTAAAAGTTGATCCATACAATAACAAAGATAGCGAAAGAGCTAAAAAGAAATCAGAAAAATTAGAACGAATTGTACATTCCTATGATAAAAAAAGTAAAATCGATATGCAGTTACCACAAGCAGCTAGATGGTTGCCTGGTTATGGATTCTGTGTATGGATTATAAGAAATAAGAAAGATCAATTTGGAAATTTTTATCCACATGCAGAATTAAGAGATCCTTATGATTGCTTTCCTGGTTATTACGGACCAGACCAACAACCAAAAGAATTAGCTCTTGTTAGAGTTGTGCCTGCTGGTGTAATTAAAAAATTATATCCTAATGCAAAACTAGAGTACGATATGGGTACTACACCGTATGGAGGTACTTGGCAAGGTGGATTATATAAAGATGCTCATTCAAGAAACTGGGAGAACAATACTTCTGATGGCGAAGAGTTAATAGAGTATTACAACGAAGAGGGTACGTATATATATTTACCAGCTACTAAACAAATATTAGATTTTACACCTAATCCATTACAAACAGGACCAAGATTTGTAATTGCTAAAAGATTTAGTTTTGACAGATTACAAGGACAATACGATCATGTATTAGGACTTATGTCAGCTATGGCAAAAATAAATGTTTTATCAATTATAGCTATGGAAGATGCAGTATTTACAGAAACAAATATTGTAGGAGAAATAGAATCTGGTAATTATAAAAGAGGTAGATTTGCTATAAACTATTTATCTCCAGGTAGCCAAGTTGCAAAACCAACTAATAACTTGCCGTATCAAATGTTTCAACAAATAGATAGGTTAGAAAGACAATTAAGATTAGGTGCAAGTTATCCAGTTACAGATGATGCACAATCTCCTAACTCATTTGTTACTGGTAGAGGTTTGCAAGAGTTAATGTCATCCGTTGATTTAAACGTTAGAGAATATCAATTATCACTAAAAACAGCAATGGAAGAAATAGATTCTAAACGTTTAGAAATGGATGAAGTTTTAAATAAAAATAAAAAGAAGCCATTAAGTGGTTATGCAAATGGAGCTGCTTTTTCAGAACAGTATGAACCAAGCACAGATATAGGTGGTCAATATGCAACACGTAGAGTATACGGTGTTATGGCAGGATTTGATGAGCCAACTAAGATTGTTTCTGGCTTACAATTGTTACAAGCAGGAATTATAGATAAAGAAACTTTACAAGAAAATATGGATGGACTAGAAAATCTACAAAAAATTAATAATAGAATTACTAAAGACGAAGCAGAACAAGTATTGTTTGAAACATTGAAAGTTCAGGCGACACAAGGAGATCCTAAAGCTACAATGGCATTAGTACAAATAAGAAAGAATCCATCAGAAATGTCAAGTATATTAGATAAATTTTATACACCAGAAGAAGAAGTAACTGCTGATGAGCAAGCACTACTTGATGAATTAGGTCAAGCACAGATACCAGGACAACCACCATTACCACAAGGACCTACACCAGATATTAGATCGTTATTATTACAAGGTGGTGGCAATCCATTACCAGGTGGAGGTGGTCCTCTTGGATAACGAGTTTGTTGAAGTAGAATTTGATAGCATGGTTAAAAGTACATTAAGTGATGTATGGATGAATAATTTAAATGCTTTTGGTTCCGAACCAGATGTAATACCTATACCAGGATTTATATTATTTTTTAAACCAATTGTAAATGAAGAGGGAGACGACAATGGCGAATGGATATTCTAGCAGAGCTAGAGGTAGAAGAGGTGGTGCCGTAAGTGGACCAGGAGCTTTATCAAAGAGAACTGATTTAAACGTTACTGCTACAGATGCAAGAAAAATGTTAAGTGAAGCACCTTTTGGTGAAGAACAAGCATTAGTAAATCAAGTAAAACAAGGAAATGTTGCAGCAGAAACAGCTAATACAAATCAAATAGTGCCATCAAATAATGCACCTGTTGCTATAAAACCAGTAGAAGATTTTGATTTAACAGCACCTACTAACTATCCAGACATGCCAGTTACTGATACTGGTATACCTAAACAATCATATTTAGAAGATGATTCTATGATGCTTATAAGAGCTATGGCAGATATATTTCCAACTGATGAATTGTTGTCATTGTTAATGAGTCAAGGTTCTGCTTATAAACAAAGTCCTGATGATATTATACCGACATAATGGGTGTATATTATTTTGACAATCCTGCTCAAGAGCGAGATTTATACGAAGAAATTTATAATAGACAAAATCAATATAAACAAACAAGAGACCGTGTAAGTTTAAATGATGCTACACGTGCTACACAAATATCAAGATTATATCCAAATTTTTCTCCTGATGTAGTATCAGCTTTAACATTACTGCAAGTAAAACCAGAAGCAGAAGTATTAGGAGAAGTATCAGCACGTATTGCTGAACATAATCAAAGAGGTATATTATCTAAAGTAGGTAATGGTTTCAAAGCAGGAATTAGATTAGGTTTACTTGGATTAGAAGATGCATATAGAAGTTGGATAGATAGACCTATAAACTCTTTTATAGCTTCGACATTTGGCGATCAAGCGGACAATTTAACATTTTCAGATGCATACGCATTGTCAGGTAAATCAACAGTAAGACAAGCAATTAATAATTTAAGACAAGGTAAACGTGTTAATTTAGGTGAGGGATTTTTACCTGATAGTGATGAGTTTGATGCACAAAATCCTAACTCTAAATTTTATGAAGAATATCAATACATGGTGCAAAAAGGTATGGCACCTGATAGAGCAGCACAACAAATAAATGATTATCTTGGAGATCCTATAACAGATATAGACCAAAGATCACAAGAAGAATCAGGACAATTTACTATAACAACTAGAGGATCAGATGGTAGAAATGTAGCTATGCCTATATCACTTGGTCGTGCTACTGCAAACTTAGTCCTAGAACCAGGAAGTAGAAGTTTTAATGCAGTATCAGGACTAATAGATATGGGTAAGATAATGTTTTTAGATCCTGCAAACTATTTTGGATTAGGTCTTAAGCATTTAACTAAATCAAAAAGATTGTTAGCACCATCAGAGGAATTAATTGCATCATTAAAACAAAAAGGTATAAAAGGTAAAAAAGGTTCTGGTGAATTTACACAAGCACAAAAGAAAACTTTAGGCATATACGAAACAGGTAAGTTTAATTTTTTAAACAGAAAACAAGTAAATGATTTTTTAGACAATGATGATGCTGGAGAAGAGTTTATAAATTTTTTAGCAACTAATGATAGTACAGATAGATTTATTACTTTAACTGGTATTAATGACAAAGAAGTATTAGCAGATTTTAGAAAAATACAAGTATCAAAAAGACCATTAGAAAATAAAAAGAAAGCTGTACGTAAATTATTAAATGATAAATATTTAGGAAATCCATTTAGAGGTCCAGATAGTTTTGGAATAGAAAGACCTACAGTTGGTGCTATAGGAAGAGCAGCAGGTGGATTAGCAGAAACATTACTTGGTAGAGGATTAGATCCAGGATTACAGGGTGCAGGAAAATTATTTGGAGCAAGAAAAATTATTAAAGCAAGCATGATGGAAAATTCAAGAGTAGGTAGAATTATTGCTTCTTACGCATCTGATTTACCTTATAGATTTTTAGATGTAGATCAAATGGATCAAACAATAGGTCAAGCAAAATTATGGATGGACCAAACAACTATGGCATCAAAAGATAAATCAGAAATATTAGACCAAATGATACGAATAGATGATGGGGATGAAGCAGCTTTGTTTGACATAACTAAAGATATGTTAGCTAGATCTGTAGAAGATTTAGTAGATAGTGCTGGTGTTAACCGTAGAGATGCAGAAGCTATAACAAGAATATTTGATGAAGAGTTACCAGAGTATAGAAAATTTTGGATTAATGCAGTAACTGGAGAAGAAGTAGCAACTGGTACAAACTTTGTGCCAACAATTATAGATGGCAAACCAACAATGACTCCAGGACCACAATTAATGACAGAGTTTATAAACAGAAGCATACCGTTACCTGACGCTGCTGGTTTAACAAAAGCATTTAACAGTATGGGTGTATTACGTGCTATGGTTCCTGATTTATTTAAAGGACCAGATGAAGCATTAGACACAGGTAAATTATACAAATTACTTGGCGATAAAAAATCAGTTCAAGGAGTTAGTTCAAAACTTGCAGATTACTACATGTCAAATGTTTGGAAACCATTGGTTTTGTTAAGAGGTGCATGGACAGTACGTGTTGTTGGTGAAGAACAATTAAGAATGTATGCTAGAGGTTTTGATAATGTATTTAGCCGTCCTTTAACCTGGGTATCTCAATTTATTACTAATAGTGATGATGCAGCAAAAGTTAGAAGATGGAACTCTAAAGGTGTTACATACAATGATTTATTCGGTGATGCATTTGATGATTCAATAGAAGCACAACAAGCTGCATCAAGAATTGCAGGTAATAATAATAATGATTATATATTTGGTGGAGAACGTAAAGGACAAAAAAAACCTGGACCGTTTAAATATAAAGTAATAAACAAAGCAGATATTGTAAGAAGAGCAACTAGCGGAGTAAGGTCAGGAGAATACAACGAATATTTAAGAAACTATTTATCTGAAGTATCTAAATTGCACCATGATGATTTATTTAAATTTTTATACAGAAGTGATTCTGGTGAACTATTAACAAAACAACAACAACAACAAAGATTGCAAGAATGGATGGAGGGTAGTTCTGATGCAGCTAAAGAAATAATTAAATCTTATAACAGGGGTGGTCCATCTTTTAGAAGAGCCGCAGGTTCTGTTGGTGGTAGATACACATTTGCTAAAGCATTAGAAGCAAGAGCTGTAGGTGCTGCTGGCGGAGATTTTAATGAAAACAGAGCATTGTTAGAAAAGTTAATAGATATAAATAATTTAGATGAAATAGATTTAGTACGTGATAATCCATTTACTATTAGTTCTAAATTAAAAGCTAACGATACTTTAATTAATATGATTAAAAGTGGAACTGTTAATGGCATTGAATTAGATGATGTGTTTAAAGAGTTAGTATCTAAAGGTAGTAAATTATTTAAAAAACAATCAGGTGTTAAAGCAGAAAACTTTAAATCATTACTTAAAACATTTGATGACGTATTTGAGGATTTACCACAATATATATCTGCACCATTTGACTCATACATGGATGCAACTGGTAAATGGGATAAGATGACAGCTAAAGGTTTTGATTTCTTTATGGCATCTAAAACAGATACATTATCAAGATCTCCAGTATTTAGACAATTGTATTGGAGACAGGTTTATGATATGTTGCCATTTATGAGTCCTGGTATGAGACACAGATTACTTTATGGTGGAACTGTTCTTACAGAGGGAAGATATGTAAACATAAAAGGAGCAAATAGAGCTAACATTCCAGATCAAAATTTATGGGCAAGATTAAGATTTACACCTCAACAATTACGTAAAAAAGATACAACTATTAATTTAGATATGTTTAAAAACGAAATTAAAAGGTTGGATGAGATAGATGCAGCAGCAGGTAATGTATCTGTAGATTTTCAAAAAGACATTAATAAATTACAAAGAGAATTTACAAAGATAAAAAGAGAATACCTAAATGAACTAGAAGAGTTCCAAGGTAATAAATATTGGTTAGGTAAAGGTCAGAAATATTCTTTAGGTATGTTTGCTGATTATAATATAAATGCAGATTTGACAATTAAACAAGGAAAGAAATCAAGAAAAATATCTCCTCAAAGAAAAATAGCGTTTGATAAAAAAATAGATGAGTTACGTGAAAAAGAATTAAAAATAATTGGTAGTGAGCGTGAACACAAATTAAGTAATATGGAAGCTCGTTATCCAGCAGACAGGTTTGAAAGTGATTTAATTGGTTATGCTAAAACAAAAGCAGGTATAGATACCTATAATCCTCGTAAAATAAAACCAAAAATACCTACTACTATAAATCGTCTTAGAGGATCAATTAATAGAATAAATAGAAATATAAAAGAAATGCAAGATAGAGTAGATAAATATGTTGCACGAGAAGAACCAAGAATTGCAAACAATGAATACGTAGATGAACGTGATGTATTAAGAGATATATATTCAAGAAGTCCAGATCAAGATAAATTTGGAGACATGGAGATTTCAGTATTATTTGATGACTTAGATAATATAAAAATTACTGAAGCAAAATGGAATGAATTATATTCAAAGACTCTTGCAGAGTTAAGACAAAATGTTAAAGATGGTTATTTTTATGCAAATGATGAATTAGAAGCATTTTTAGAAACTACAAAAGCACAAAAGAGAAACGCTTGGAGAAAATTAAATAAAGAATTTAAAGAAAAAGCAGATGAAATTGCTTCTAAAATAGGAGAAGAAAATGTAAAATTTTATAACGACCAAGTAGCACAAGGTCAAAAGTTTATAGATGCAGCGAATGAAGTTTTACAAGATCACACAGCAGCTTTAAATAAAAAGAAAGAACAAGTAGATAAAATTAGAGGTCAAATAAATGAGAGATTAGATAAATTAGAATTAAATATAGAAAAGAAATTTGAAAGAAAAAAAGATAAATATTACGCAGAAAGAAATAAATTATATAAAGCATCAGGTTTTACAAATGACGCAACATCTTTTGACCAAATAGATACAGTAGCTAAAGCAGTTGCACTACAAGGTGTAGAAGATTTACTATATGACTTATCTAAAAATAATAAATTCTTTTATAACATGCGTGCTATATTTCCATTCGGACAAGCATACAAAGAAATTATTACTACCTGGGCAAAACTAATAGGAGAAAATCCAGAAGTAATTAGAAAAGGACAAAACGTAGTTAATGCAGCAAGAAGAGAAAATCCATTTAGTCCTGTAGAGGGAGAGGGATTTTTAGCACAAGATGATGTTACTGGTGAAGAAGTATTTTATTATCCATTTAGTGGTGAGTTAGTTAGTAATCTAGCATTAGGAGAAGATAGAAAAGCAGACATAAGATTACCTGGTTATGCTAGCTCTCTTAACTTAGCATTAAATGTAATACCAGGTGTAGGACCTATGGTAGCTATACCTTTCTCTGCATTTCTTGGAGGTAATCCTACATTTGATAATTTTAAAAAAGTTGTCTTTCCTTATGGCTTACCTGACGTACAGAACGCAGGAGACTTTATTAGATCAGCAGGTGTTCCAGCGTGGATGAGAAATGCCTGGAGAGCTATTAGAGGTTTTCAAGAAGATGGTACAGACGCACCTACAGATGAAATAAAACGTGTACAAATAAATTCACAAATAGACGTTTATAGATTGTTAAAAGCAAATGGAGAAGATGATAGTACACCAGAAAAGCAAGCAGAGTTAATGCAGAAAGCAAAAACAACTAGCGCTTGGTTAACAATGGTAAAAGCATTTTCACAATTTATTGGACCTACTGGGTTAAATGCTAGGTACGAAATACATGATCCAAAGAACAATGGAACAGTATGGGCAATGCAATCTTTGTCAGATTACTACAGACAGATTTTAGATACACCTCCTACTATAGAGGGAACTAATCAATTAGAGTTTGCTCCAGGAGATAACTATGGAGCAACAAAACACTTTATAGAAAGATTTGGATTTAATCCTTTAGATATAGTACAACCTAAATCAATTGTTATTGAGCCAAGACCAGTAGATGAAAAAGGTGCAGAGTTTGAAAGAGACAATCCTGATTTATTTAAGGAATATCCATTTACAGCACAATTTGCTATACCGAAAGGTGGAGGTGGTCCATTTAATTATGAAGCATATATAAATACAATTATAAATGAGACAAGAGAACCACTTAGTGCAGACGAATGGTTAGCAAAAAGAAATCAATCTTTAGGTGAGTTTTATATGGAAAATCAAAGAATACAGTCATTAGAAATATTTAATATAAATGATCCACAACAAAACAGAAAAAGAAATAGATATTTAGCTCTTCAACAAATTAATGCTAAAGAACAATTTCCTGGATATGACCAAACTATAGTTGGTTTACCTGCAACTGTAAATGTAGAATTGCAAGTAGAAGAATTAAATAAATGGGCAAATGAACCTAAATTATCTAATACACAAGTAGGTCAAGATTTAAAACGTATCTTAAGTTTATTTGATTTATTTAGTAAGAAATCATTTGCAGAGGGTTACAGTCAAGATGGTTGGAGATCTTCTAGGAAATACATTAAAGAGCGTAAATTTTTAAGAGATGAAATTGCTAGATTAACTATGCGTAATGATGATTTTTACTTTGTTGCACAAAGAGTATTGCTACCATATATAGCAGAGAGACAAGACTTTTTAGAAGATATGATATATGATGAAAATGTATACGCAGAATATGGTATGTATTTACCAAATAGTATGGAGAGATAATGGAAGAGGGATATAAAGAAGCGCTTATAGAAGCAGTATTAGCTAATAGAAATGTTATAAATTTACCTTACGGTGCAGGAGGAACTGCTGGAGCAATGTCTCAAATAATAAATGAATCACGTGTAGATGAAGATTTAATAAAAGATTTAAATGATTTAGTAAGTAAAGATATAAGTGATACACAATTTATTGCACAAATAATTACAACTTTAGAAGTTTATGATGCAAAAAACAACAATGAGAACGATACTTCTATGGATTCATTTTATGCTGACAATGTTAAAGTTGTTGAAGATTCTTTAGGAGTATTAGAACAATTTATTCCTGGAGATGAAGTTATTTTTGCAAATCAATATAACAGTTATTCTTTTCAAGGATCTAGGTACAAATATACTTTACCTGTAGATTTTGTTCAAGCTGTTGATAATGGTATTGATTTAGCTACTGGTGTAAGTTCTATAGACTCAAAAGAATCAACTGTGTATAGAGGATTTTTAAAAGAACAAGTTGAAGAATTTGTTGAAGAAACAAACAAAGCAGCAGTAATAGCTAAACCAAAAGGTGGTTCAGGATTTTTATTTTACACTTCACCATCTATACAAAATACATTTTCTAGTAGAGGAACAGATAATATAGCATTACAATATACTTTACCAAGACTTAAATTATTTGGTTCTAATGATTCTGAAGTATATTATTATCCAGAATTTTATCAACCAGATGATTCTAATAGTTATATACCAAGACCAGGATCATTTGTTTCGTTAAAAGATAACGTTGATGAATATGGTAATGCAACTGAAATTGCAACAGGAAACGCTTACTACATGACATATTCTATAAATCCAGTAACAGGTGAGTTCGAAAATTTTAAAGAAGAATTTTTATCAGGAGATGAAGCACAAGCTCTAATAGATAAAAATATACCACCTATTCAATTGCAGGGAACAACTGCAGAAGAAAGAACAGAAAGTTTTAATCAATTTAAACAACAACTTATATTTGAAGATATAGCTGATACAGATGTATTTGGAAGTTTGCCAGCAGATCATTTTATATTTAAAAATATAGAAGCAGAATTAGATGAACCTACTGTAGAGGGATTTGCAAAAGATACTAAAGAACAATTTACAGTAAGTGATTATGGTGTAGAAAACTTGTATGGAGGATTTGATCATATAGCTGGAGATCCAGCAGAGGGAAAAATTAATTGGATTAGTTTACCTCCTGATGAACAACAAGCTATTCAATTACAACTAATGCAGGCAGGTATGTTATCACCAGATGCGTATTATTCAGAAGCAGGAACTTGGGGTTTGCAAACAAGAGCAGCAATGAAAGAAGCTATGACAGAAGCTAATTTTAAATTAGAAAAGATAGGACCATACTTGCAAGGAGCAATAGAAGATTATAGAAATAGACCAATTATTTATCCTTTAATATATCCATCAGCAGGACCATTAGCAGTTAAAGAAGCAGTACAAACTGCAATTACAGCAGCAGGTGGTAGAACAAATATGACTACAGGAGAGATGGCAGCTTTTATGGATTTTTATAAAGATTCAGAAAAAGACTATGCAAATGCTGCTGTTGAATATGAAAGAAATTTAGATTTAGTACGAAGAAGAATGATGCCAGAAAGTAAACTTGAAGTGCCTGCTACACCAGGAGCTACAACTGCTGATTTTATAGAACAAACATTACAACCAGAAATACAATCACAAGCAAAAGCTGATGAAGAAACTAGAAATCTTTCATATTTAACATATTCAGTAGATAGGATGAGTGATATTATTGGTTAATGAAACTATTGTTAATAGGATTGATAATGGCTAATGGATTGTCATTTGCACCAGATCAACCAGACAAAGAAAAATATACACCTGAAAGATTATATTCTTTTTTAGTATTTGCAGATAATTATGTTAAAAATAAAAATTTATCTACATCTGAATATAATCCAAATGATGAAAGAGAGTTTGTATTAAATACAGATGATCCATCTGCAATGCAAATGTTAGTTGCAATAGCATTAGCAGAACATCATGACAAAGGTTATAGCACAGGTTATTCACAAAACAGAGTAAGTAAACCAAATAGTAATGGCTCTATAGATTATGGATTGTGGCAAATAAATGATTTTTGGGAAAATAGATTAAAGAAAAATTTTCCAGAATTATTTGATAATGGTAGAGATTTTGTAGATAATATAAGTAATCCGTTTATAAATGCAGTAGCAGCTATTTATGTATCTGGATATGTAGAGGGTGGTGGACCTAATGGTTTAGAAAATTGGTCAACATACAAAATGGTTACACCAGATTCTGATTTTATGATGGATGCAGAATCAATACAAACAGCAAGATCTAAAGGAGGAGATATTATATCTATAGGAGATTTTGAAGAACCAAAATTTTCAAATAAATTACTTGATCGTGCATACGGACAACCTGTAAAAGAAAGTATGGAAAAAGAAGCAGCTAAATTTACAGAGTTATTAAATGATTTTGTTACAGGAACAACATTACTTTCTAATAAACCAAAAAATATTGGTTACGATAAATTAAGATTTGAACAAATGAAGCAAGGTAAATAATGAATTACAATTGTTTTTTTTGTGGTTTTAATTTACCTGATGATGACACCAAAGTACATCAAGTTATTTGTGAATGTAGGTGTCATATTATTGGTAGAGGTATTGAATAATGGATTATGACAAATTAACTTTAGAAGAATTGTTTGAAGAATTTAAAAAAGAATATTACAAAGCATCAGAAATAGCAAGTGATAGTCTTAATACAACTAATGCTACAAGAATACATAATGATTTATTAAATGTTACAGATCTTGAAGATTATGGAAATAAATATTTTTTAACATCACAACAAATGGATGAGTTAAGTAACTTTATTAAAGTATCAAATAAATTAGATGATAGACTAACACCGACTGTACAAGGTGATTCTTTTGTTGAAAATTTTATTCTTGAACATAATGAATTTGGTTACAACAAAACAGGACTTGAAGATTGGGAAGAGTTTTCTGCAAAAGCACCAGATGATATTAGTGGTATTAATGATGATATAAATGAATCAGATAGATTAGCACGTGAAGCAGAAGAAGAAATAACTGAAGATCTTGCAGATGGTGATGCTATGACAGAAAAATTTTTAGATGAGGGAGATTCTTTAGATTTAACAGATGAAGAAAGAGCAGCATTATTAGATGATATAGAACAAATAGATGATGCTACAGATCCAAGAAGATTAGGTGGTTTAGATCCAGACATAGAAATACCAGACACAGTTCCAGAAGAATTAATTAATGAAGCAGATAGACAAAGATTTCAAGAATTTTTAGAGCTAGCAGAACCAGAGGGAACAGTAGAATTTACTGCTGAAGAAATAGCTGAACAAGCTGATTTAAATACACAATCAAGATTAACAACAAATGAAGCAAATGAATTTGCTGATATAGTAGATAATTTAAATAATCAAGTAGATAATTTGCCTGTAGAAAATGCAATGAAAAAAAGATTTAAAAGAAAAATTACAGAATTGACAACAAGATTATTAACTCCAGGTGGTTTAATAGATTATGTAGATGTATATGAAACAGCAGTATTTGGTTTATCTGTAGTAATTGCTGCTGCTCCAGAACTTAAAAATTTTGTTAATACATACGCACATAACTATTGGAACAATTTAGCAGCATCACATGGTGTAGCTGCATACAATCCAAAAGAATACGAACCAAATTGGGATCGTATAAATACAGCTATGAACTTTGCAGAAAGTATTACTCCTACTGATATAATAATAAATAAGGTTTCAGAATATGATTCTGATGCACCTTATGTGTCCAGCTATATATCATCAGGTGTTGATAATAAAAATGTAAGTGAAAAATTAAAAGGTACATTGTCATTTATGCGTGAAAATCCAGTAAATACAAAAAATGAACCTGATAGACTATTAAAGGCGTTTATAAATGGAAACTCAAAGTAAAGAACAGAACAGATTAATAGGTGGACTACCTGCTGATTATGAGGTAGTGCAGCAAGATGACAACTTTTGGCTTATGGCTTTTATTGAATTACCTGACGGAACAATGTTTACTTGGAAATATTTAATAGAAGATCCATTAGAAATATTAGAAAAAGTTCCTGGTAACGAGACGTTAACTCCTAATACTATTATACAAAACGGAGAAGTAGTTAAATCTGATGGGTTTATAACTACAGATATGTGGAATAGTAGCTTTAATTTTGGAACAGTAAATCAATTGTACAACATAAATGATAAATTACCTGATGGTGCAACACCTTATGATTATCTTGTAGAAGTAATAAAAGAAGAAGCAAAAACAGCACCATGGTTATTATCTACAGACAAAGATGGTAACTACGATTATTTAGCAGTTGCCATTGAAGCAGCACAAGAGGGTAGAGTTCCAAGAGATGCAGAACTTATGAACACAACTTGGTATAGAGAGCATACAGCAGCAGAAAGAAAAGCAGTTAAATTAAAAGCACAAGATCCTGCACAATATAATGCTAATTTCCAAGCTGAATATGAAAAAGTGGTAAGTGATATGATGTTAGCTGGTTTTCAAGATTTAGATCCAGACTTAATAAACGTACTCGTGTCTAACTCTGTAAATGGTACACCAGGTTATGAAGATTTAGATTTAATATATGACAAAATAAAGAATCCTAGACTACCTGGTATATTACCTCCAGAAGTACAAGCAGCTATAAGTGGTGAAGATATAAATGTTATTGTTGCAACACAATCTATAGCTAATGATATAGATTCAGTATTAGGTCCAGGTGCATCAGATAATATAAATTTAACAGACATTGCTAATGAAAAAGAAGCTAATCCACTATGGTATACAGAAACTTATTTACCATCATTAGAAGATTCATTTATTTCTGCTCATCCACAATATAAAGGAACAAATGTAAGAAAATATTCTACTGCTGCTCCGCAATGGAGATACGAATTTAAAAATATAGTAGGACAAGATCCTGATGAAACATCTTCTGAATGGTCAAGATTTATTGCAACTAATGATATTAAAGAAAGAGAAGATATTGCATTTGAAATAGCTTCTGAACTTGGAACACAAACATATCAAGACAAAGCAATAGCAGATTTACAATCAGTATTTGGACAACCTGGACAAAGAGTTACAGGTGGTACTATGTGGAATGCGAGAGTTAAATGATATTGTTTCCATTTTTAAGAAGAGAGTTACCAGAAGATAGTTTTATAGCTAAATTTTTTCAATCTCAGGGAGAACCTGCAATATACGAAGAACCTACTCGTAATACTCTTAGACAGATAAAAGAAGTAGCAGCAAGCGATCCAGCAGTTATAGCATCTAAAGCAGCAGAAGATGCAGCAGAAAAACCTTTTATAACTTCAGGTAGTGAATTTAATTTAGATGATTCTGTAGATGATATTGTAGATGATGGTTTAGATGATGGTTCAGGTCCAAGTGGTCCAGTAACAATAACATCTATAAGACAGTACGTTAGTAATGGACGTAGAATGAGACTAACAATTTATTCTGATGGAACATCTGTAGAGGAAGATTTAGGTCCAGCAGATACTGGTGGAAGTCCTCCAGCAGCTCCACAGTTAGATGAAGATCTAGGAGATCCAGTAGAAAAATTTGATATTGAAGAGTATGCAAGATTAAATTATACGTGGATGGACGAAGAGTTATTACAAACATTCTTGTCTATATATAACACAAATGGTGGTGAAGCGGATGATGCTATACGTGAATTAAGGACAACAGAAAAATACAAAGAAGAGTTTCCTGGTATCTTTAGAGAAGATGGTAAGACACTTAGGTTAGAGGGTGCAACACCAGAACTACAATACTTAACTAATGTAGAAGCGTATAGAAGTTACTTTGCTGATTACAATTTGAATCCTGATTTGTTTGAAAATAAAATTGTACAATTATTTGAAAATGATGTAGCGCCAAAAGAAGTAGAAGAAAGATTGGCAACAGCTTATAATTTATTGTTTCCACAGTTTGATGCAGTTAAAACATTTTATGTACAAAACTATCCTAATGTTGCTACATCTGAAGATCAGATTACAGACGAAGCTATATTTGCCAGTTTTATAAATGAAGATATAAGTAAAGATATTATAGAAAACAGAGTTAAAATATCACAAATAGGTGGTGCATTTGCAGAACGTGGAATTGATGTAACACTATCACAATCACAAAGATTAATTAACGCTGGTGTTAATTCACAACTTGCACAACAATTAGCTGCAAAAGCAGAAACAAATTTACCAAGACTCAGAAGATTAGCTGCAAAGTATAGAGAGAGTCAAGCAGTATTTGGAACTTCAGAATTTTTAGAAGCAGAAGTATTTGCAGATAGTGAAGCTGCATTTTTAAAAGAGCAATTAGAAGCAGAAGAAGAGGCAACATTCTCTGCAACAGGAACTACTGCTATATCTGATACTGGTGTTACAGGTTTACAAGAACTCTAAGTACGTTTTTTTATAATTACCTAATATCATAAATGTTATAATATATTTGATGGCGTAGGTAGAATCCGCCAGTATATAAATAGATCACCGTTCTAATAGGAGTGCCAACGTACCTATTAAGTATCAAATCGTTGTGGTGTAAATGCCTAGTTCTAAGGCGGAATTTTCACTTATAAGTTAGTAACAAATAGAACCACACCTATTAAATCCTACCATTAATAGAGAATGTGCAAAAAGGTAGAGAAAAGGTATAGATATGACAGAAGAAGTTAAGGAGACAGAAATAGCAGACGGAAAAGGCGAGGAATCTTTTAGAGATTACACTAAACGCCTAGAAAAAGAAAATAAGGAACTACGTGGATATGCTAAATCTAACTTGTTTAAAGAGGTAGGACTTGATCCTACACAAGGAACAGGAAAGATGGCAGCAGATCTTTACAATGGTAAATTAGATTCTTCTGAATTGTCATCATGGTTATCAGAAAACTATGGAATTACAGCAGATCAAAATGTGAATCTAAATGATTCTGTAGCAGCAGATAAAATATTTGATGCAGATGCTAAGTCTCAAGAAATACAACAAAGTTCTGCACCTATAGGAGAAGAGGATCCAATAGTTTTATTAAATGAAATTATCGAAAAAGGAACTCCAGAGGAAGCTATACGAGCGAAGATGTATATGTCTGAGCGATTAAAAAAAGAAAATAAATAATTAATATCTAATGTAAATTAGAGGAAAGGGAATGATTTAAATGCCAGCAATATCAGGTGCAAATCCTATAGTAGCTAGTGATGTTGATAACTTTACTGGTGAGCTGTTTAAAATCACACCTACAAGAACACCTCTATTAGCAGCAGCAGGCGGTTTGAATGGTGGAATTGTTACTAACTCAACATTTTTCCAATTTCAAACACAAGATAATGTAACTGTTTCTTCAGTTACACCAGGAGTAGAGGGCGGACAACCTAATTATTCAGGTCAATCCAGATCTTCTGTACAAGGTGTATTGGAAATTTTCCATGAAGCAGTTCAAATATCTTTTACAGCTCAAGCAGCTAGTGGTGAAATTGTACCGTTTGATTTATCAGCAAACTACAAAAATGGAATTGATAAATTAGCACTAGAGGGTACTAACCAGGTAACTGATGAACTTGCTTATCAAATGACTTTACTATTGGAAACAATAGCTAAGAAAGTTGAATTTCAAGCATTCAATGGTACTTTTAATGATGGCTCCACAAGCGGACAAAACCGTCAAATGAGAGGATTAGCAGCTCATGTTAACCTTGCAGGCGGTAACATAGAAAATCACGATACTGCAGGAGATGGTTCAGGTTCAAACCAAAAACTATCTTGGTCAGCAGTAACTAACTTAATGAAAACTATGTACACCGCAGGATCGCCAATGAAGAATCCAGTATTATTCTGCTCTCCAGCACAATTACTTGATCTAAACAATGAAGTAATTAAAGGAACAGCAGCTTCTGGTTCTACTAATTATGGTATCTTACCAAGAGATCGTAATGTTGGAGGTGTTGATATTGATACACTTGTAACACCATTCGGAACTATTGGTATGGCTTTATCCGATTACTTACCAGCTAACAAAGCGTATATCGTTGACTTAGCTTTTGTTAAACCTGTGTTCTTGAATATTCCAGGACATGGAACAATGTTTGTAAGAGATATAGACCAGGATGATTTTGCAAGAATGGCTAAAGCAGTCTACATGGAAATGGGATTTGACTTTGGTCCACAGCAGTATCACGGTGAAATTAAAGGCGTAGCGTAAGCTACAAGTATTACTCACTAAGACCGTTAAACCACCTTAGCGGTCTTGTGAGTATGTTAGAATAAAAAGTAATATGGCAAGAAACGTAACAAAATTAGCAACAATAGCAAGTGGACAAACAGAAAGTAGTACAGTTAATACTGATACACAGTTGTTGTCAGGCATATTGTTTCCATCAGCTATGACAGGTACTACCGTAACATTTAAATATTCAACTGACGGTTCAAGTTGGAAAGATGTAAAAGAAACAGACGGATCAGCAGTAAGTTACACAGTTAGCGCTGATGATGTAATAAGAATTGATCCATCAGGATGGGCTTTTGCTTCAGGTGGTTACTTACAAGTAGTATCAGGTAGTTCTGAGGGTGCTGAAAGAAAAATATTATTAATATTTAGAGCAAGTTAGGTTACTTATGGGTATTCTAATTATGCTTAAAGAGGGCAAAACCTCTACAGTTTTAGAATCTGCTGCAGTTATCAGCGATAGTTTTGTCAAATCATTTCCAGATTCATTTAAAAGTGATAGTGATTTTGATGGAAGATTCGGTATACAAGTTGTAGGTGTAGGAATGTTTGGAGAATAAATGGCAAAAGTAAAAGGTGTTGATGTTTCTAAATTAACTAAAAGGCAACAAGCGAGTATGAAAAAACATGCTAAACATCACACAAAAAAACATATACAATTTATGGTTAATTCTATGAAAAGAGGAAGTACATTTACTAAAGCACATAAAAATGCACAAAAAAAGGTAGGTAAATAATGGCAAAACGTAAAGGGTTATATCACAATATAAACAAAAGAAAAAAAGCAGGAACAAGTAGATCAAAAAAGAACTCTACTATATCTCCTAAAGCGTATGCAAATATGAAAGCAGGATTTCCTAAGAAGAAAAAGAAAAA
>CETT01054978.1_pt1 | contig 20785 bp, 18 predicted proteins | sample 356361 | NCBI WGS metagenome assembly CETT01 (sample SAMEA2622429, study PRJEB7988) | marine metagenome | isolation source: saline water (ENVO:00002010), including | reverse complement strand
GAGGCTTGCAGCGGCCCATGATGTAGGAAAAACGGTCAATCCAACCCAGGTCGAGGGACAAATCCAGGGAGGTGTGGCCCAGGGACTGGGAATGGCCCTGATGGAGGAATACGTCCAGGGAGTGACAGAAAATCTTCATGATTACCTGATCCCAACGGTTGGAGATATGCCGGACATTGAGATCATGCTCATCGAAGATCCTGAACCGCTGGGTCCTTATGGTGCCAAAGGGATTGGAGAGCATGCCTTGATTCCCACCGCCCCGGCGATCCTTGGAGGGATTAAACACGCCACCGCAGTTGCTATTCACCGAATTCCCGCCACACCGGATCGGGTTCTGAGTGCATTGAAACAAAAGGTAAATCGGGTATGACTGAAACGCTTCAAACATCTGCTGAACTTCAGAAAGTCAACTGCAACGCCTGCCCCATCCTCTGCCGCATCAGTCCTGGCAAGACAGGGTCCTGTGACCGTTACGGAAATGTCGACGGAAAACTAAAACGGCTCGACCCCGTTCTCCTCACTCAACGCACTTTGGAGGATGAGCAGCAGGTAGTACCTTTTTTGGAATCCTCTCAAGGCTGGGATGGTTCCCTGATCGCTCAGGACGCTGTCTTTCCCACTGCCGTTGGAAGTGGAACGACCTATCCGGATTACAAACCCGCTCCATTTATCATCGGAAGCGAGCATGAAGGGGTGGACATGGTCACAGTGGTTACCGAAGGCATTTTCAGCTACTGCAGCATCAAAGTAAAAATTGACACCGACCGTTTTATCGGCCCCGAACAGGCTTCTGTCCGTTGTGAAGGTGAAGAAGTAGGGCATGTGATGACTGCAGAATACGGATCGCAAATGCTTTCCCTGGGAGGGGTGCGACATCTTACTGGTGGAAGCAAGCAGGAAGGACGGGTGACCTGTGAAATGATGCTTTCTCTATGCAACCGCAAAGAAGTGTCCATGGAAGTCGATGATGGTTCCAAACTACAGATCCAGGCAGGCAAAGCTCCAGTGATTGATGGGAATCAGGAAGAGCGGATGCGCGTCGGATGCGGATCAGCAACCATCGGCATTTTTGCCCGGCAGTGGTATGGACATGCGGATGAGGTGATTGTTGTGGACGATCATATCACCGGAATGCTTTCAGAACACCAGGCAGGACGGTTTCTGGGAATGACTCCTTCCGGACTCCGTGTGCGGGGCAGGCGTTCTACCCCGGGACGGTACTTCCAGGTCGCCGAGCCCGGACATGGCTGGGGGGGGACCAACATCAAGGATCCTTTGGAAATCATTGATCGCATCAAACCGGGAGTGGCTTTTCCAGGTTTAAGACTCCTGATGGTAAGCACCACCGGCGAGGATGCCGCTTTTTTCATTTTGGATGACGCACTGAAACCGGTTGAAAAGGAAATGCCTGAGGTGCTCCAGACCGTCGTTGAGAGGATCGGGGAAAACTGTGAACCCGCTTTGGCGAGCGTGGTCTTCATGGCAGGCGCCGGGGGAAGTCTCCGGGCCGGAGTGACCGAAAATCCGGTCCGTCTGACACGCTCGGTCAGGGATCTTCTGACCCGGGTAACCTGCGGCGGTGCCCCTGCCTACATCTGGCCGGGAGGGGGAATCACCTTGATGGCCGATGTCACCCGTATGCCTGAGAATTCCTTCGGCTCGGTTCCGACCCCGGCCCTGGTTGCTCCCATCGAATTCACCATGAAGAAAGAGGATTTCCGGAACATGGGTGGGCATATGGATTCCATCCGGAAACTAGAAGAGTTGGTTGAGCAGCGTGAGGTGAGTATCAAGGCGTGGAACGAAGCGAATCCCTGGCCTTTTTGACAGACGTGAATCCATGTGGCAGGAAACAATGCAATCAAATGCTGATGATTCCTTTGGAAGGATGTTGCAAATGCCTCAGGAAACCTTCCTTGAACCTCAATTTGCGCAAGGAACCTCGAACAGCAACGCGGTTCACCGTATCCTTTCTGCTAACCGTTTACACCTCCAACATGGCCCCATCGATCTTTTAATTGTTGTCGATGCTTCAGAAAAGGATAGGATCAATGCATTTTCATTTGCGGTTCAACGGTTTGATACTATTTTAGAAGAATTGGTCGCTGAGCTTCAATGGTTACGTTCTCCCTGGAACAAGGATTTTCCTGAACTACAGAGCTCGGTTGCAAAGCGGATGGTTACAGCCGTTCAAGGTTTGGACGATTTCATCACACCCATGGCTGCAGTTGCGGGTGCCGTTGCAGATGAAATCCGGGATACAATGATCCAGGCTCATGGACTGGAACGGGTGATGGTGAACAATGGAGGAGACATTGCATTGTGGCTGAAAGAAAATGCACGTCTCCGTTTAGGGGTGATCAACAATCCTGATATTCCTACATTGGATGCGGAAGTAGAAATCGATTTCCAAAGTCCAGTTCGTGGTGTGGCAACATCAGGCTGGAAAGGACGTTCCCAAAGCCTAGGAATTGCCGATGCCGTAACGGTTTTGGCACCCACAACAGCCCACGCAGATGCTGCTGCAACTTTGATTGCGAATGCTGTCAACATCAACCATCCTGCGATCATTAGAAAACCTGCATCAGAATTGGTCGATAACAGTGATCTTGGGGAATTCCTTGTCACCATAGAGGTCGGTCGATTGCCAGATTCAGGTGTAAATGAGGCCCTCGAAAGAGGAATTGAACGAGCAAAATATTTTATTAACCAAGGTTGGATTGAAACCGCCTATCTTTCTCTTCAACAAAATACAAGGATTGTTCAAAATCCAGAAAGCAGGAAGTCATGAGTGAATTGATTCAAATTCGAAAAGTGGTGACCCATGTGGAAACCATTCGTCATGAAGGCGGTCCACCCCTTGAAGAACCTTTGAAAAAAGGTGCCATCATGATTGTCCTCAGGAATCCCTATGCGGGCTCTTTTGTGGAAGATGTCATGCCGATGATGGAAGCATTGAAACCATCAGGCCTTAAAGCTGCTCAGGAACTGATCTCCCTGCTGGGAGGTGTTGATCGTATCCAGAGCTATGGCAAAGGTTCGATTGTTGGTGAGAATGGAGAACTTGAACACGGAGCACTCTGGCATGTCCCAGGTGGCTATGCCATGCGTGAGGCTTTGGGAGGAGCCCTTGCGATCGTCCCGTCGGCAAAGAAGGTAGGGGGAATGGGTTGCACCCTCGATGTTCCTATCACGCACATCAATGCCTCCTACGTAAGAAGCCATTTCGATGCCATGGAAGTTTCTATTCCAGATGCTCCGCGTGCGAATGAAATCGTGTTTACCCTTGTGATGACCACGGGAGGTCGTGTACATGCCCGGATGGGAGGACTGCAGGCAAACCAGATTTCAGCCAATGATGGATTGCGCTGAGAAAATCAAATCCATTTACATTTAATCCTCAAATTTCTGCTGTTCCAGAGGGACAAGTTTCCAAAATGAAGAAATATAAAATGAAACTTCCCATGGTCTGGATTATCAAGAATTAAAAACAGTGAACAGATTTCGAATCAATCCAAAGCAGTAGCTATGGGGAAAAGATCTGCCTCGAGACGCTCTCAAAAACGCAAAAATGAGATAACTCATGAAGAGATAGCTCATCCTGATGCCTTTAACCTCTTTGACTCCTTGGTGGGCCGTCCTCGGTTTGGTTTTCTTGGTGAAGCGGCCATTGAGACTCTGAAGAACCGTGCCTTTGAAATCCTTGAAGAATATGGATTCATCTTCATCCATCCTGAAGCAACCAAAGCCCTAAAAAATGCTGGAGCCCAATCAGGAACCGATGCCAATCGTCTGCGATTGCCGCGGTCCTTGGTAGAGGAGGCCTTAGTTGCAGTACCCAAGGAGGTCTCCTTATATGGGAAAAAGCCCTCTTTCGATATTCATCTTCCGCGGAAGGATGGGGGCTTCATCATGCGCACCGGTACTGGTGCGCACGGATATGTTAATCCAGAGAATGGGCAATATCGCAATCTTGACCTTCCTGCTGTCGCCGAAATTGCTGCCGTAGGAAACGATCTTGATGAAGTTGGGTTTATTGCCCACCCATTCGTTTATGGCGTTCCCGAATTAACCTCCGATATTCATGGCTTGGCAACCTTGATCCAACGAACCGACAAACACGTCTGGATCCAGCCATACAATAAGGAAAATATTGAATACCTGATACGAATTGCTGCCATTGCTGCAGGTGGAGAACAAAAACTTCGTCAACGCCCCTTGGCAAGTTGTATCACCTGCTCCTTTTCGCCTCTCGAATTCAAGTTCATGGACACAGAAGTCATCCTTCAGGCTGGAAAGTATGGCATGCCTGTTCATGCCTGCAGTCTACCCTCAGCTGGGGGGACAGCACCTCTCTCAGTGTCAGGCCTCGTCCTCATGGCAGCAGCAGAAATCCTGGCCATGGTGACTACTGCTCATGTCCTTGCTCCTGGACTTCCCGTTATTGCAACACCGTTGATGTTTACACTGGATATGAGAACAGGCAGTGCACTGCAGTCCTGTGTCGAATCTTTGCAAGCTGCCAGCATGTCGATTCAACTCATGAAACAGGGTTTTGGACTTCCTGCCCACACCTACGGAGCTGGTTCTGATACTCCTGACGTAGATGTACAGTCTATGGTGGAACGTTCGTTGCTGGCCCAGAACGTGGCTCTTTCAGGTGCAGATATCCTTGGTGGGATTGGACAACTGGAGTGTGCGACGGTTTTCAGTCCGGTGCAGGCGGTGCTAGATAATGAAGTGGGAGGCATGATGAGGCAGTTTATTCGGGTTCCGGATGTTTCAGAAGAAAGTCTGAACTGGAATGAAATCTCTAAAATAAGAGCTGGAGGCCATTTCCTCGACAGTCCACATACGCTGAAATTTTGCCGTGATCAGCATACTCCCAAAGCATTTTTACGTCAGGATCGTGATGGCTATGAAGCGGCAAATCGTCGAAGTGCTTTTGACCAGGCACGTGAAATGGCTTTAGAATCAATCCGAAATGCTCCCCCAGAGGGATTTTTGGGAGAAGACGCAAAACATGAAATCGCCCAGGTGGTGATCGATGCAGATCAGCACATACTGGAAAAGGCCTCATCCCACCGTGGGGCAGTTTCTGTCGTTTAATATACCTATCCTACTGTGTTGGGGCAGTCCTGAAATTTTGAAAACTTACCGCGATAATTCTTTGTGGCATCTTTGTCCAACTGACCTGCTGCATCGATGACCACTCCAAATCGCTTTCGAACCTCTTCAGCAGTGTAATAACCGAGGTTGACATCCCTGGCGACTCGTTCTGGATCGCGTTCAAAAGCGGTGCCGAATCCTCCACCTCCCGGGGTTGAGACACGGATCGTGTCTCCTTCACGGATCATAATGTTCTGGTCTTTGGAGAGATGGGGAGGGATGTAGGTATCTCCATGGCTTTCAATCCTAACACGGTTTACTCCACCATTCTCTCCCCCCAGCGCACCCAAAGGGCCCGAACGACCATGATCCATTACCATTGAGGCCTTGGCGTTTCCACGGCGAAGCCGGACCTTGTAATTCACACCGAATCCTCCTCTTTGTTTGCCAGCACCCCCTGATCCTTCATGAAGGGAGTACTCCTCAAAGAGGACCGGATAATATTGTTCCATGACCTCAATAGGAGTGGTTTTGGAAATGCCGATGGTGGAGCATCCATTCGAAAGTCCGTCGCCTTTAGGGTTGCCGCCGTATCCACCTCCGCTGATGACATACATCACATAACTGCGTTCACGTTTGGGGTCAAATCCTCCAAGACAAAAATTCCCACTGGTGCCGGCTGGTGCTGCAAACAGCTGATCTGGAATGGCCTGAACGAGTGCAGAGAAAACAGCTTCGGCAATTCGCTGACTCACCTCAGCGGCACATCCCGAGACCGGGCGGGGATATCGGGCATAAAGAAACGTTCCTTCCGGATCTTTGATGTGCAGAGGATCAAAAGTACCGGCATTGATCGGCACCTCCGGGAAGATATGCTTGATGGCGAGGTAGATCGAGGAACGAGTGGTAGCAATGACACTGTTCATAGGTCCTTGACAGGGAGGACTGGAACCCGACATATCGAAATGAAGCTCAGTATCCTTTTTGCTGATCTTCATGGAGATTCGCAAAGGTTCATCGACAACACCGTCTGAATCCACAAATGCCTCACCTAAGTAGGTGCCGTCAGGAATGTTTTTGATTCGTGCACGCATCTGTTGGGCAGCACGTTGTTTCAGTTCTCCAATCCCCTTGAGAACCGTATCCTTGCCGTATCGATCGATCAATTCGGTGAATCGTTTTTCACCGACGGAAAGGGCTGCTGCCTGGGCTTTGATATCACCGATGCGTTGATCTGCAATTCGGATATTTGAAAGCACTATCGAAAGAATTTCCTCGTCCAAAACTCCAGCTTTATAGAGTTTTACGGGTGGGAGACGCAGTCCCTCCTGTTCTACTTCGGTGGCATTGGCAGAAAAACCTCCGGGCACTGCTCCTCCAGTATCCGGCCAATGTCCGGTGTTCGCAAGCCAGGCGAAGAGCTCTCCCTGGTAAAAGAAGGGTTTGACAAAACGTACGTCCATCAAATGGGTTCCACCGAGGTAGGGGTCATTGACGATGTATAAGTCCCCATCCTTGAGATTTTTGGCACGTTCTATGACGCATTGGGTACCGAACTGCATCGTGCCAACAAAAACCGGAAGCCCGAGTTCACCCTGGGCTATCAGTTCCCCGGTGTCTCTTTCATAAATGCCATCAGAGCGGTCCAGAGCCTCAGATATCACCGGACTGAAAGCGGAACGGACAAAGGCCAGATCCATCTCGTTGCAGACTTGCTGCAATCCACTCTGGATGACCGTAAGGGTAATGGGGTCAAGTCCGGGCATGCTTGCTGTCAGGAGTTGAGGGTGATGATTAGGTTGCCGAAGGAATCTACTTCCAACGCATCTCTGGGGTCTAGTACCACGGTACTGTCCATCTGTTCAAGCAAGGCGGGACCTGTGATTCTGGATCCGGGGCATAGCGGTTCTCGGTGAAAGACAGGGGTTTCCTGCCAGCCTTGTTCGAACCAGACAGCACGGGTTCCTTTTTGACACTCATTGCTGTTTTTCCATTCGTTTTTTAGAGGCATGAGGGAAGTCAATGGAACTGCTTTGCGTCGGCCAATGACGGCCGTGTGAAGATTGACCAGCACCGGACGAATCTCAGGCAATTCTACAGAAAATCTGTTCCAGTAGGCTTCTTCAAAGGAAGAGCGCAGCCTAGACTTGGAAACCCTGGGATCATCCACAGTAAAACTGAGAATGTGGGTTTGCCCCTGGAACTGCATGTCCACGTCATGCACCACAATCATTTCCTCGATTTCTATGCCTTCCCGTTCGATGAGGTCCTTGCCTTCGCGTATTTGGGTTTCAAAGGCGTTCTTCACGATTTCCATGTCCACATGTTCCAAGGGGAGGTTGATGGATCGGACGTAATCATGACGGACATCGGCGGCAACACAGCCCACAGCATTGGTGATACCGGGACGCATCGGGACCAGCACTCTAGGGATACCCATTTCCCGTGCAAGCGCGGTTGCGTGAAGTGGGCCGGCTCCTCCAAAAGCAAAAAGAACAAAATCCCTGGGATCATGACCTCTTGCCAGTGACATCAGACGTAAAGCCCCTGCCATGTTGGTATTGCCGATTCTGAGGATGGCGGATGCAGTGGCTTCAGCATCCTTCAGTCCCAATGGATGCCCTACTTCCTTCATCAACAGTTCCCGCACTTTTTCAAGGAAAACCGGATTGTCAACAGCAAGCAGTTTTTCCGGATTGAGGCGACCCAGTACGAGGTTGGCATCAGTCATCGTGGGTCGGGCTCCTCCTTTTCCATAGCAGATCGGTCCAGGCTGGGCCCCCGCACTTTCGGGTCCCACCTGAAGCAATCCCGCGTCATTGACCCAGGCTATGCTGCCTCCTCCGGCTCCGATGGTATGAACGTCGACCATCGGAACATGGATGGGCATCGCATATTCAATTTCCAGTTCGGAACTGACCTGGGGAATCCCCTCAACGATCAGTCCCACATCACAACTGGTACCGCCCATGTCATAGGTCACGACATTCATAAATCCGGATTGTCCGGCTGTGAATGCGGCTGCCATCACGCCTGAAGCCGGGCCGGACATAACGGTTTTTACAGCATCTTCAGTAACGATATTTGAAGATACCGTGCCTCCATTTCCCTGCATCACGAGCAGTTCTCTGGAATACCCCTCATCCTTCAAGGCCTCCCTCAGGCTGCTGATGTAGCGGTTCAGTACAGGTTGGACTGCGGCGTTGATCGAAGCTGTCGTTCCGCGTTCGTATTCACGGTATTCTGACACCAGGGCACTGCCTCGTGTGATGAATGAGGTTGGCCAGAGTTCCCTGGCAATTGCTTCTGCCTCTTTCTCATGTGAATCGTTTTTGTACGAATGCAGAAAGTGAATGACGAGGGATTCAGCGCCGAGTTCGAGGAGGGTTTGAACAGCTTTTCGCACTTCGGTTTCATCCAGCTTCTCCAACACTTCGCCGTCACTGTCGATCCTCTCCTGGACTTCAAGACGCAGGTTCCTTGGGATAAGGCATTCGAACGAGCCCGTCAGCCCATAGGGTTTGGGGCGAGTTCGTCTTCCAAGTTCGAGCACGTCTCGGAATCCCCGGGTGGTGATCAAACCAAGGCGGCTGACCTTCCTTTCGAGCAAGGCGTTGGTGGTGACGGTGGTACCATGAATCAGAATATTGAGATCAGGTAGAATGGCCGAGGACTTTTTCAAGGCAGACATCACCCCGAAGGCCTGGTTTTCAGGAGTGCTTGGGACCTTGGAAATACGGACTCCTCCTGACTGCTCATCAATCAGGATAAGATCGGTGAAAGTGCCGCCGACGTCGACACCGACTATCTGTTGCATAGAATCAAGAACGCGGAGGAATTTTCAGACCAAGACCTGGTTGACCAGTGCTGCTCCACGGGAGGCCATGAAATAAAGCCCCATGTAGTGCGTCACATCCTGGGGATGACTGGCGCTTGCCGGAAGCCCCAGGGACTCTGCGGTTTCTCTTGGAAGGTGGTATGTAGAGCAACCTTTGTCGTAGACCAGGATCTCCTTGACTTCGGGAAGCATGCCATGGTTTCGTGCAGAAAGCAGGGTGAGGACAAAATCCATCACGCAGATATCCGTGCAAATGCCAACCACCAGAACCGTATTTACTTGATTTGTCCGTGCCCAATCCACGACCGCATTGGAACCATCTGGCTGAAAAGCTCCAATGAATCCATTGATGCAGTCTTTTCGCACCAATGTGGCTTTCGGTTCATCTTCCAACCATTTGAGTTCCGGGACCAATTCCTCCTCACCAGTCCCATTTTCACAATGGGGCGGATAGGGGGGTTCGGGTTTTCCCGATTGATGTGTATCCAGAAAAGCCAGTATAGGCATTTTATTTTGAGAGAAATAACGTGCTAAACGATCGGTCTCTTCCACCATCGTGCTGACCTGTTTATTCGGGACTGGCGGAGCCAGGTTGCCAGCTCCGACAGTGGCGAAACCGTTGACTTCATCAACAATCACCAACCCGGTTCCTTCTTCAACAGTTGTAAGATCCAGTGCCGAAAGTTGGAGGGGCATGATTTGATTCAATTCTTCCGTAATTTGTTTTTCTGTCATGTCGTCCCCGGTAGTTTTTTATCTGTTATGAGTCAAGAATGTTTTTTTATTCAAGAGGTTTTGTCTGAAGATGGTCGAACCCTAAATGGTGAATGGAGGAGGATCAAGAAGAATCCTTTTTCAGGCAGCGATCGGTGTGGAAAGCAACCATAGGCCTAGAAAGGTATATGCAATCATCAATAGGGTGGACGGAATCTGAGAGAGGATTATTGTGCGTTGGCCTGCATCATTTTTCAAGGTCTTCAGGTGAGCAATGATTACAGCTGCAATGTGCGCCAGGACGATGCCTGTAATTTGAAGATACCAGATTATCACGACAGATTCATGATGAGTCAGGAATGAACTTCTGACCTGCCAGTCTTTAATCCCCAACAAGTTCCAGCCCAAATCTAGTGGGTCTGATAAACTGATGAAGGCATACTGGATGTCTACCAGGAAATTTGGCAGGTAATGGGCAAAGTGGTATCCAAATGCGATCGGGATGATGGAAAAAACAAAACCTGTGTCCATCAAATCATCCTCAGTCGATTCAAATATTTTTATTTGGGTCAATGCATAAAACAAAAGAAAAATAAGAAAGGTGGAAAGCATTCCTGCAGTATTCGGTAGCATAAGTACTGTCCTTCCAGGGTATTCAAGGGGGTTTTCTCCAATTAATGCCATCCACCAAAAGGTTTTAGAAAGTCCATCGAAGGAAACGGTCGAAAGAACCAGCAGGATGAATGCGGTTCCACTCTTTGGAATTGTTGGGAGTTCCAACAATTGCATACAAGGCCACTGAATCTTTGGGAGAAAAATCATTACGGAATTCCTCTGATTTTCCTTTTGCCATTTCACTGGTGAGAGCCAGCCCACCATCCTGAAAAAAACACAAAAGGGTTCTGCTTTTGAAAGCCAGGCCTCTTTTCCGAAAAGAATCATTCCAGTTGAAACAAGCATCATGTAGATGATGATACCTGTAGCCAGAAATTCAGGGTCCATTGGTGAAGGATGAATCAGCTCAATCCAAGCAAAAATATAGAATAAGAATACGGAGGGCCAATACCCCAGCCATGGAGGATAGAGATAACCCGCAGAGTTTTCAGAATGTCTTAATCCAGGGAGTTTTCTCAGAACTTCATCAAGTGCATGCCAGGGGTGGATCAAATTCCAAAAATCTCCCAAAAGTGCTGTCACAAAAGTCCAACCAACCCACCATCCCATCCAAAGGATCAATGGCAAAGGATTTTCGAGAGGGTCCCGACTGCCAAAAAATCCACAAAAAATAAAAAAAATCAGCAGAATCAAAGTCAATCGACTCCAAATCGTGAGTTGGTTTGCTGAGGATGGAGATGTTTGTATTGCTACATGGGCATTGAGTTTTGCAGGACTTTTGGCCATCAGCACCACAAACAAAAAAGTAAGAGCCACAACGATTCCTCCTCCTAGGATGAAAAGGTCCGTCGGAAGCAACATGACAAAACCCCGTTGACCCGCATGTCCTAAACAAAAGGTGGGAGTCAATGTAAAGACAGAGGAGATGAGGAAATATCTCGGACCTGATTTCATGATTCTAAATGCTTAAAAATTGAATAGGGGTTTTTGTTAAAAGTTGTTTTGTCTTGTTCTCCCTTGGGGCTCTATGATATCAACACATTTTCAAATAGAAGTATGTTTTTCATTAAAATTAAAAAAATCATATTTCAAAAAGTTTATTGTGTTGACCTCTTGTGGAGATATCAATGGAAGGTAAAGAAAAGAAACCAGAGCAGTCCGTTAAAAACAAGTCACAGATTTCACGAAGGTCTCTTTTCGGGACCACCGCTGCAGTTGCAGGCGCTGGGGTGTTGGCCTCCAATCTGACCGATCCTATTGTTCGCTCAGCTTATGCCGCAGGAAGTGATGCCCCTATCAGGATTGGTTTTCAGGTTCACCGTACCGGCATTGGAGCGACTTATGGGAAATGGTACGAAAGGACAACAAATGCTGCAGCTAAATACATCAATGAGCACGGAGGAATGGGAGGGAGACCCGTCGAGATCGTCCCGGAAGACGACGGTACCGACCCAAAACGCGGTGCCGACGTTGTGGAGAAATTTGCAACTCAGCACAAAGTTGATTTTGTCTACGGGACTCTTTTTTCTCATGTGGTCATGGGGTCATCTCCCAGAGCGGGTGAATTAAAAATCCCTTATTTTGTTGTCAGTGAAGGCTATCATGTCGCTTCGGGAGCATTAAACCGGTATGTTTTCCAGCCCTGTATCACCGATGTGCGTTCACAAATCAGTGCAATGTCAGGATGGATTTTCAACAACCTCGGTAAAAAAATGACTCTGATTTATCCAGATTATGCATTTGGATACAATCATCGTGATTATGCGTCAGCTGCGGCTGAAAAACATGGAGCCAAAATCTCTGCAAAGTTGGCAATACCACCTACGGCGAGTTCATTCACACGATATTTTGCCAAAATCCCTAAAGATACAGAAGTGATCTATCACGTTATGGTTGGCCCTGGCGTTTTAACCTTTGTTCGAGAAATGGGTGAACATTTTGGCTCGAATCGACCGGAAATTTTCGGCTTTATCGATTCCCTGGAAGGAGTTGCACTTGATAGTCCAGGTCTCGATTTTCTCAATGGAACCTATTTTTGGGAGGCAATGCCTCGTTATGCCGATGGTTATCCAACCCATGGAGAAAAAGTATACAGAAATGCTGTAGGAGTAAATGCCAATGGTGCTAGTAAAAGTGACTCAAAGGATGTTTCAACCTACTCTCATATGTTCGGTTGTTGGGAAACCCTTTTTGCAATAAAAGAAGCCGTGGAGCAGAGTGGATATCGTGACAAAAGGGATTATGCAAACCTCATCGAAACCTTTGAAGGATTTCAGGGATTCAATGAAGGAATAGCACATCCTCAAGGTAGTAAAATGTTCAGCGGGAAGTCACACCAGTGTTATGGTCAACAGTTCATATCCAAGGTGGAAAACAGCAAATTCGATGTGGTTCATCGGACTTCTATAGAAGACGGATATTATGAACCCGAAACGGATTATACCAAACTGCCTCTCTAATAATCCGTAATTTCTTACGTTTCTGGAATGGCAACAAGATACCATTCCAGAAACGGACATTTTCAATCAAATAGCATTCTCCTCATTGTTAGTCTGGTTTGAAGACAACGTAGCTCTCCTTTTCCTGGCTCTCCTGGATGGGACCGTGACAGCCTTTGTGTTGGCACTTATCGCTCTGGGACTCTCTTTGGTTTTTGGTGTGATGCGGGTTGTCAACGTTGCCCATGGGGAATTTTTCATGCTGGGTGCAGTGCTGGCGTGGGCCTGTTTTCATTTCACGGGGAACATGCCTCTGCTCGGATTTTTGCTTGCTTTGATTGTGGCACCCGTATTGGTAGGAGGGCTGGCGATGTTATCGGACCGCTTCATCCTGCACAGGATTCAATACAACCCAGAGAGTACCATTGTTGCCACCATTGGACTGCTTTACATCATCCAGCAATTGGTATTGAGTTTTTTTGGTCCCGAAGCCCGCCCGGTGGAAGCTCCGATCTACTTCAGGGTCCAATTTCCATGGTTTGGCTATTCAGGTTACAAACTCATTGTCGCAGTACTTTCAGGTTTCCTGCTTCTGGTGACCTGGTTCCTGATGGTCCGGAGCAAATTGGGGCTCTATATGCGGGCGACTCAGCAGGATGCTGAAATTGCACAGACTTTCGGGGTGCCCACCCGGTCGGTCTATTCAAAAGTCTTTGCCATCGGTGCTGGATTGGCAGCCCTCGCGGGGGTCTTGGTGGTCCCCATCCGTCAGGCAGATTACCTGATGGGGTTGGAACCTCTGCTTCTGTCCTTCATTGTGGTCATCATTGGAGGCCTCGGAAGCCTTCGGGGAACCTTGGTTGCGGCATTCATCGTCGGTATCAGCGATGGCTTCATATCCGTTTTTTATGAACCCACACTGGCGAAGATGTTGGCCACCGTGCTGGTCGCGGCGGTGCTGATCGTGAAACCAACAGGGCTTTTTGGAGAGGAACCTGGATGAACCGTCGTTCTCCTAAAAAAACTGCGGTGCTCATGGCAGGAGTCCTGTTATTGCTTTTTGTCCTTCAGTTCATTCTTCCGGCATACCACCACAGTACCTTTTCTAAGATCATGGTGCTGGCGAGTTATGCAATGGGATTCAATATTCTGTTGGGCTACACAGGCCTGATGAGCCTGGGCCATGCAATGTTTTTCTCAACTGGGATGTATGCTACCGGAATCTCTGTCTACCATTTTGGGTATACAGGGATACCAGCGTTGGGGATAGGAGTGCTATGCACTGTCCTCGTCTCAATGCTTTTGGGATTGGTTGCTCTTAGAACTTCCGGAGTTTCGTTTCTGATCGTCACCCTGATGTTTGGCCAGGCAGTCTTTCTTTCTATCCTATATTTTGATCAATTTACTCTTGGACAAGACGGTTTCACCCTGACGAAAGAACTTGAACCTCTGGTTCTAGGAAATGCTTCATATTCCTATACCGATCCAACTTTTAAATACAATGCGGCATGGATTCTATTCGCTTTGAGCCTGGTGATCACCAATATTTTAATCCTTTCTCCCATTGGCAGAGTATTGATTGCCATTCGGGAAAATGAGGAAAGAACGCAGATGCTGGGTTACAACACCTACCTCTATAAACTCTTTGCAATGACCCTTTCAGGGGCTCTTTCCGGACTTGCAGGATCGGTCCATGCACTACTTTTTTCTTATGTGGGAGCAACCTTCGCCGAGATCCATCATTCCATTGCACCACTGCTCTGGACGCTACTTGGTGGAGTGGGAACGACTTTGGGCCCCTTGCTTGGAACAGGGATCATGCACTATCTAATCGACTTCACCAGTGGTTGGACCAGCGCCTACTTGTTGATTGTTGGAGCAATTCTGGTTCTTCTGGTGATTGGAGCTCCCCAGGGGTTGATGGGTTTGGTCCGTCAGAAGAGGTTTCCATGGCTTCCATGAATACTCTGTTGAAAACCGAAAGGCTTTCCAAACATTTCGGAGGCCTTCAGGCAGTCGAAGGAGTAGATCTTGACCTGAACGAAGGAGAGATTCGAGCGATCATTGGACCCAATGGAGCTGGGAAAACGACCTTGGTCAGCCTTTTGTCCGGAAGGCTCAGACCGAGTTCCGGGCGAATCCATCTGAATCAAAAGGATATAACCTCCTTTTCAGCATCCCGAAAGGTTCAGTTCGGAATCGTCTATACCTTCCAAGTAACCAGTCTTTTTTTCAATCTCAGCTGTTATGAAAATGTGGCCATTGCAGTTCAAGGGTGCAGAGCCAGGGAAGAAGGGTTTTTACCGCGGCGTGAATCAGACATTCGTTTGAATGTACGGAAAGTTCTGGAGCAGGTTGGGATTCAGGAAAATGAAGAAACGATCGCTGGGAATCTTGCATATGGACATCAACGTCTACTGGAGGTTGCCATGGGATTGGCCTCTCGGCCCAAACTGCTGATTCTCGATGAACCGACACAGGGCCTGGCAGAATCAGAAATCAAGCATTTCTGCAGTTTGATTCGTGGACTTTCGGATTCCATGACCATCCTCCTGATTGAACACAACATGCAGGTGGTGCTTGAACTTGCAGAGCAAATCACCGTCATGGATCAGGGCAGAATCTTGGCCGAAGGGACTCCTTCGGAAATCGAAGCAAATATTGCGGTGCAGGAATCGTATCTTGGAGGGTGATGCTGGAGTTAGAGAAAATCAGTTGCCGTTACGGGCAGGTCGAGGTGCTTCATCAGGTCAGCCTTAATCTGAAACAGGGTGAAATCCTAGCCTTGCTGGGCCGTAATGGAGCAGGAAAAACCACTCTGCTGAAATGTTTGATGGGCCTGCTTCCACTGGTTCATGGAAAGATCGTTTTAAATGACGAACAGTTATCCGGGAAACCGGCTCATGAAATTCCAAAAATGGGAATCGGCCTCGTGCCCCAGGGACGCCGCCTCTTCCCTTATCTTAGTGTGGACGAAAATCTGCGAATGGGACTTTTGGTTGGAGATGAAAAGCCAGGGCTTTTGGATTGGATCCTCGATCTGTTCCCAGTCCTACGCGACAGGATGCAGCAATATGCTGGAACCCTCAGTGGAGGAGAGCAACAGATGCTCGCAACCGCGAGGGCCCTTTGCATTCAACCTAAATTCCTGCTGCTTGATGAACCCAGTGAAGGTCTTATGCCGAAATATGTGGAAAGGATTTTGGAAACGATTCAACGTTTAAAAAAAGAAAAGGTCGGTATCCTTCTTGTGGAGCAGAAAATAGAGGGAGCGCTGAAGATTTCCGACCGTGTTGCTTTTCTCGAAAATGGGAACCTGGAGCATCAAACAACACCCGGAGCATTGGCTGAAAACGATGAACCGCTTTACCGTTACGTCGGAATCAAGTCACGTAAATGATGGGATATGCGCTGGAAATGAAAGGTTTCTTTTTTATGACAATCCTTGAATTCCGGAGCAATGGCTCGAGTCGAACGAAACACCCAGGGATTCTGTTTCCTGTCTCAGGGATTTAATGATCACAGCAACATAAATCATCAGGCCTAAGACCGTAATCAATCCTCCAACGCCCATTGACGCTGATAATGCTCACGAAAAATCAACAAACGTGATCTTCTTCCATTAATCGGGATTTGGTTTTTCCAGAGCCTCCTCTTTCTGCTTTCCATTTTCATTGATCACAAAAATTAAATCATTTTTTCCTGTGTCTTAAAGGAAGGTTTTGTCGATGATTTGCATGGATGCAAGCTGACAAATAATTGATCCTTTTTTTGTAATAAATTTAAAAAACAAAGTTTCGCTTATGCTTCTTCTTTCCAAGAAAATCGTCAATCTACTCTTGGTTTTGATGCTGATCAACCTTCCTGTGCTTAAGGCTGGGGAAGGGGTTCGTAAGAAATTGAGAGCTTGGAATCAGCTCAAAAACGCCAGGGTTTATCTGAAAACAGGTCAGCTAGAAATGGGGCTTTTGCTTTTGAACCACTCCATTAGGGCTCACCCGGATTTAGCTGAAAGCTGGTATACTCGAGGTGTGGCAAACTTTAGATTGGAACGTTATGAAGAAGCCTGCCGAGACTGGAAAAAGGCCTGTGGGCTTGAGGTGGGGTGGTGCCTCGGAGAGGAATATGCTATAGCTGGAAAAATTTGTCTTTGACCTGAAGCAGTGGATCCTTGAGCTCTGGTATGCATCTTGAAACAAAGGAATGAAACACCAACTGAAAAAAAGATGCTGGATACAAAATCTCTGAAACTCGAGAAAGACATCGACGGAAAAGTTGCGTTGAGTGAGGTCATTGATCTGCTCAAGGAACTTCAACAGGAAGTGCTCAACAGCGTTCAAGAGATCAAATCTCAAAAAGCCAGGATCAACCGTCAGAAGCTTTTTGGAACCCCGAAAACCGCTCAACGTAACCGCGGCTCACATCTGAGATTGATCTCTGGAAGCGACCGGAGCAGAGAGCCGGACGAACAGAAGCCCCATGAAATCTCAGCGATGGGCATCCAGCATGACGTTAGCGGGAAAACTCCAGCATCCGGAGAAACTCCACAGCAGGTCAGAAATAACGCGGAAATGAATTTGAACCATGCGGTTCCCGAAATGGAGGAACTGCAGGAAATCATCGGCCTGCTCGACAAACTGGAGGAGTGAGCATCATATCCTCTTCATATCTCTCAGTCTTTTCCGGTAGGATCCCACTTCCTCTTTAGTCACCTCGATTCCCAGCTGACCAGCGCTTTCCAGGACTTTGGAATCGCTGATTTTTGGATTTTCCTTGAAGAGTTCATAAAGGAAGGCGAGCACGGAAGAATCAAGCTTGCGGTAGGCCGGTTCCTTCAGGGCTTCCAGGGCTTCCGGACTCAATCGATAGGCCTGGGCTACTTCCTTCCAGGAATATTCTTCAAGCATTTCCCGGATTTCTTGACGTTCTTTTTGTGAAAGCTGCTCCAATCTGCGCGGGACCTCGATCTCTTTCACCCGGCACCAGCGAAGCAGGGTTGAGGTTTTGATTCCTACCCCTGATGCCAGTTCACCCGGGTCTTCCCCTGCCTCGATGCGCCCAAGGAGAATTTCCTTTTCTTCTTCAGAAAGGCGTTTTCTTCCGGATGAACTTTTTTTCGATTCAAGCAAGCCCGCACTTCGGGCGATGTTCCTGACCTGTCTTTCAGGGACTTGGAATTCTGAAGCGATTTCGGCGATCTTACGCCCTCGGTCCAACTCGATGGCGATTTGGATTTGCAGCAGTTCTTCTGTTGGTGCAGGATCTTCAGGGGGCATGAATCACCATGATCAGACTGATGCTCGTGAAATTAACCTCCATTTAACGCCATGCATCCCATCTTGACAAGATGCTTAGGGATGAATTCGTAACGACCATTCATTTTTATCTGACAACTGACAGATGAAACCGGAAGACAATCCGACGGAAACTTTGATTCCCCTCCAAAAACACCTATTTGACCTCCCTTCGGAAATAACCTACCTCAACTGCTGTTACATGAGTCCACAACTGCTCAGTGTCAGTGAAGCCGGCAGGCAGGCCTTGTTTCGAAAGCAGCAGCCATGGAATATCACGATTCCGGATTTTTTTGAAGAAACCGAAAATACCCGACGACTCTTTGCAGAATTGATTGAGGCAGAGCCCAGCGATATCGCCATCATTCCTGCTACAAGCTACGGAGTTGCCGTAGCGGTAAAGAACCTTGAGGTTGAGCCAGGATCCAAAATCCTCATGCTCCATGAACAGTTTCCTTCCAATGTGCTGGGTTGGCAGGAAATGGCACGTTTGAATAACGCTCAAACGGTTTTCCTCAAGGATCCTTCGCATTCAGGCTGGACCGAAATCATCCTCGATGCCATCGATGAATCGACGGCCATTGTTGCACTTCCCCACGTCCATTGGAGTGACGGAAGATTGATAGACCTTCCAAAAATTGGTTGTCGTTGCAGGGAAGCAGGTGCTGCGTTGGTACTGGATCTGACCCAGTCCCTCGGTGCAATACCATTTTCAGTTCGGGATGTTCAGCCCGATTTTATGATTGCCTCAACATACAAATGGCTTCTTGGACCCTACAGCATGGGATTCCTCTATGCCGACCCAAAACATCATCAGGGCCAGCCGATTGAACACAATTGGATCCAACGGAAGAACAGTGAAAATTTCGCCGGGTTGGCGCGTTATGAAAAGGAATTTCAACCTGGAGCTCGACGTTTTGACGTTGGGGAACGTAGCAACTTTATGTTGATGCCAATGGTCCATGCGGCCCTGGAACAGATACATGCATGGAAAGTCCTTAAAATCAGCAGCACCCTTAAAAGGCTTACCTCTGAAATTGCAGCTAGAGCAGTACAAATTGGACTCCGAGTGGTCAAAGAAAATCAGCGTGGACCACACTTTGTTGGGATTGGCTTTCCTGAAGGAATGCCTCAGGGACTTCTGGAGTTGCTGGCCAAGGAAAAGATTTTTGTCAGCATCCGTGGGGATTCGATGCGGGTTTCACCCCATCTCTTCAACGACTTCGAAGACATTGAAAAATTGTTTGCAGTTCTAGAGGAGCTTTTGACCTAAAAATGGGACCTATTTTCTCGTGGTTTAACCGTGTAGATGCTCTTATGTCTTGCTTCATGGAAATATTTCATGAAGATTGCATTTGATAAAACGCATCCAATTATTTCACCTAAATCCATTAATTTGATGAGTTTGTATGGCAGAAGAAGCCGCTGAAGAAGCAAAAGAAGAAGCAAAAGAAGAAGCTCCGGCAGAAGAAAAAAAAGCTGAAGGCACTGAAAATCAAGAAGCCGAAGCCGGTAATGAGAAACCAAAGGTGGACGAAGATATCCCCCTTTCGGTGGATGAAATGTTTGGAATTCGGCTTCAGCCTGCATTCATTGAGCGTCTAAGCGATAATGGGAAAATGTGGCTAGCGAAAGCGATGGTCAACATGCTGATTGCTGATAAGGTCATTGATCAAAGTGAGATGTGTTACCTTGAAGATGCTCTCAGTTTGGTGGAATCCGACGAACAGCGTGCAGCTTTGATGGAAACTGCCAAGAAAAGAGAGGTGTCTCCCATGGAAAACCTGAATACCGACCGCATGTATGCTGGACACTTTTTTTATTACCTTGCGATGATTGTGGCTGCAGACGGGAAAGTGAAAACCTCGGAGGTCAATTATCTCATGAAAATCTGCGGTAAGCTGGGATTTCCGCCACGTTCAGCCAAGGATGTACTGCGTTGGGCCACTGATATGGTGAAACTAAATAAGGAACGGGGGCAGATGGTGGAAGGTTTCCGTCACGTTTCTCCACTTTTTGCAGATAGTTGATCAAGTTTCCGGCAATTCTGAGTTTCGTTCTCCAAGAGTAATCCCCATAGAATTCACTCTCCTGCCTTGAATGAGGGATCAATCTTTCTCTCCGAGGAGGATGGTTCTTTTCAATATCTGATTTTCTTCACTGAGGAATGATTCAACTGCTGTTGCCAGATCACATGCAGCCTCAAGTGCTGCAAAGTGAATTGCTTAAACTGGATCCAGATTTAAGAATTGGAATTGGGTTAGAGGAGGATCCAGGAACTGTTGAATTTGCAGTGATCTGGAATCAGCCTCATGGAACCTTAAAGACTTATCCTAAGCTGAGAGTGATATGTGTGTATGGTCATGGGGTGGACAGTGTTTTACTGGATACGGAACTTCCTCAAGGAATCCCAATTATCCGGCTTACGGATCAGACCATGGCCATTTGGATGAGTGAATACCTGCTGACTGCAGTGCTTATGCACCGCCGCCAGATGTTGACCCACATCAGTGAACCGGAGATGATCCCTTGGGGTAGAACCGTTCGCAAACCCGGAAACCGGATAGGGATCCTAGGATTGGGATACCTTGGAACACATGCGGCCCGACTTTTCCTCAAAATGGGATTCGAGGTTTTGGGTTGGAGTCGTTCCCCCAAAAAGATCAAAGGTGTTTCAAGCTTCAATGGTTCTGAAGGCCTTGATGATCTCCTTTCTCAAAGTGATTTCCTGATTTCCCTACTCCCCTTGACTTCAGAAACAGAAAATTTTCTGG
>CETT01022192.1_pt1 | contig 23838 bp, 25 predicted proteins | sample 356361 | NCBI WGS metagenome assembly CETT01 (sample SAMEA2622429, study PRJEB7988) | marine metagenome | isolation source: saline water (ENVO:00002010), including | reverse complement strand
TTGATTTCATCTTTCACTCCATCAACAGCTCCTTTAAACTCACGAATCCCCTGACCTAAGCCTTTTGCAAGTTCAGGAAGTTTTTTTGCACCAAACAATAGAAGAATTACTATAGCAATAACAACCATTTCCCACCCACCAGGCATTGCTGCATATGTTAAATCTTGAAGACTCATAATATTTTCCTTTTAATAATGAAATTAATAAATAACAATTTATAATACTTACCTGAAATAGCGTAGAAAATAATAAGCAGTGGCAAAGCCTATAATACTAGTAAAATTAAAAGTTAGTTTTAAGCCAAATTTAATAGCCATCATAATAAAATCTAAAGATAGTGGCTCACCTCTGTATCCCCCTAGAGAAAAATCAATACTTTTTAGAAAAAAATCTTTGACTACACTTTCAGGCAACATCCATCCTAAGAATTCTCCTAGAAGAGTGCCAAATAAAGTTCCAAAAAAAAGGATTAAAACAATTACGCCAATCGATCGTTTATTCATTTTGAATCACTAGATTGACTTGATCTCAAATGTGATTCACCTGATAATCTATCATGATCTAACATCCATTGAATAATAGACCATGATAGATATAACACCATTAATGGAAAAAGGACTAAACCTTGATAGAAAAAAAGTGAAACAAGAACTATCAACAGTCCGAATAATCGCAAATTATTAGATCTACCTTTCTTTAAACTTAATAGTGGAAATTTTGAGAACCTAACTGGGCTAATTTCCAAAAAACTGACTATTATAATTATAAATAAAGCCAGGCGCGGATCACCCATATCTTCATAAAATTGAAAATTAAAAAGCATAAAACTAATTACAGTTGTTGCGGCTAAAGGTGTAGTTAGACCCGTAAAATATGGTTTAGGAGTATCGTTTGATAAAATATTGTATTTCGCTAAACGTATTGTGCCAAACAACAATGGCATAAAACTTATAATCACCTTCACAAGGTTAGGTAAACCATCAACATATATACTATAAATTAAAACAGATGGAACAGCACAAAATGATATCGTGTCAGCTAACGAATCAAATTCAGTTCCAAATCGTGAAGATAAGCCCATAAGTCGAGCAAGTTTCCCATCAATTACATCAAAAAAAATAGCAACCATCGTCACCCAACCTGCTTTTATTGGCTCTCCATTCAAAATGAGGGTAATCGCAAAAAATCCCAAAAACATATTGAAAACAGTTGCAAGATTTGGAATGAATGTACGTTTTAATTTTCTAGTATTTTTATTACTCATATAATACCAATGACTGTTTCCCCACCAGTCACTTTTTGACCAACTTTAACTTGGAGATCTAAATGCTTAGGCATAATTAAATCAGTTCTACTACCAAATCTAATAAATCCAAGTCTATCTCCTTTATTCATCTTAATATCATGTTTAGCATAACATAAAATTCTTCTAGCAATTAAACCAGCAATTTGTTTTACTTTATATTTTCCAGATTCATTATTTATTATTGTGATTATTTGTTCATTTTCATCAGATGCTAAATGATTAAAAGCAGCTAAAAAGCTACCAGATTTTCTTTCAACCGATTCTATCATTCCATCTATTGGGACTCGATTAACATGAACATTAAAGACATTCAAAAAGATTGATACCAATCTGGCAGGCCCTCCTACATCAGGATCGTTAATATCTTCTATTTTAACAACTTTACCATCTGCTGGAGAGACAACCATAGTTTTATCTATTGGAATTGAACGAACAGGGTCTCGAAAAAAATTAAGACAGAACAAAAATAGTAGACCAAGAGTTGTATAAAGTATTATCAATAGATTATTATCTGATGCATGAGCATAGACACCTATAGGAAATGTTACCAACAATAATGGAATTAAGATAACTCGACCTTCCTTTGCGATCATTTATATTCTCCTAAAATTAAACTTCTATTCATATATCGACCTTCACGCCAAATTCTAATTTTTAATTTATTTCCTGGACGTAAATCATTGATTTCAATAATTTCTAAGATGTCTTCTAAACTATTGATTTTTTCATTTTCAACTGCAACAATTATATCTCCTTCTTCAAGTCTTGACCTTTCAGCTGGACTATTATTATCTATTTTTGTGATAATGATTCCATTATCAAAAGGAATATCTAAATATTTTACTGTCCTTCTATCTAAGGTTTGTACTCTTAAGCCCGTTGAAAAATCTCGAACAATACGTCCCTTATTTTTTAATTCTTCAGCTATTCGGCGTACTCGATTAATTGGTATTGCAAATCCTATTCCAATTGATCCTTGTTTTGATGGACTGCCAGTATAAATAAATGTATTTATACCTATTAATTCACCTGTTGAGTTTACAAGTGGACCTCCGCTATTACCGGGATTTATTGCTGCATCAGTTTGAATCATATCTTGAAAAACTTTTCCATTTTGTATACCAAAATCAAGATCCTTTCCACTCACAATTCCAATTGTTGCCGAAGGTTGCTGGTTAATATCAAACAAACCAAAGGGGTTACCTAAAGCTATGACCCATTCTCCAATAATAAGACCATCTGAGTTTCCCATTTTAACATAAGGAAAATTATTACCTTCTAATTTTAATACTGCCAAATCTGTTAATTCATCAACTCCAACAATTTCAGCATTGTATTCTTTGCCTCCGGGTAGTGTTACAATTATTTCCGAAGCATTCTCAACGACATGATCATTAGTAATAACATATCCATCGGGACTAACAACTATACCGGAGCCTAAACCTTTTGCTTCTCGCTGTCGGATCTCTGGGGGAAAAAAATAATCAAACCAGGGGTCTCTTCTAAAAGGACTAATTGAATATCTCTGTACTTGAGTTACATTAATGCTAGCAACTGCAGGACTTACTTTCTCAATAGCAGTTGTAATGGCGTTTTGACGAGAATTATCAATTTCAAATTGACCTGAAACCAAGTTAAAGATTGTTAGTAAATAATATATTCTAATTGATTTCATAATCAACTTTAGTTAGAACAAGTCCCTGAGGTGGAGATTTAAATATATTAACATTCTCTTTAGGTGTTTTTATCAAATCTACAAATTGATCAAATTTATATTTTCCCCTTGCTATTTCTACCATAGTTCCAACTAAATATCTTACCATATGATGCAAAAATCTATTTGCTACTATATGATAATTTAACACTTGGTTATCTGCTTTCCATATTGATTCATAGATTATACATCTTCGATGTTCTAAATCTTCATTATTCCTACTAAAAGACGTAAAATCATTTTCTCCCAATAACGAGGTTGCAGATTTATTAAGTACTTTCAGCTCAAGAGGTTCTGTATGCCACGTAAAATTCCTATCAAGGAAAAAGCCATCTGTCCTCAATCGATATTTATAATGTCTTTTAATAGCTGAAAATCGCGCATGAAAGTTTTCATTAACCTCAAAGATTTCCATTACTTTTATATCGCGTGGCAAGTTTCCATTCAATGCGCCCTTTAAATTTAAAACTTTCATATCGGTATGAAGATCAAAGTGGGCAACTTGACCTGTCGCATGTACTCCTGTATCTGTTCTACCTGCACCATGGACTCGAATCTCTTTATGCTTATTAATTCTACTTAAAGCCGATTCTAGCTCACCTTGAATAGTTCTTTCATTTTTTTGTAATTGCCAACCTCTAAAGCCCGTACCATCATATTGAACAATAATTTTATATCGAGACAATTAGATCTATTCCCCAATATCCAAACAAAATTAAAGTGATTTGAGCTAGATGAATTAATCTAAAATCAATAAGGTGAGTAATCCCTCGTGGAAATTTTCTTCCATATCCTCGAAGTTCCATTGCATTTGCGATATCATCTGCCAAATGGAGTTGATATAATATTAAGGCTGGAAGTATTTTAGCGGCTATCTTAAGTTTTTCAAAATGTGTAAATCCTGATTTTAATCCAAGTGATCGACGAGTATTTAATAAGGAATTCCAATTTGATTCTACAGTGGGATAAAAGCGTAATGTTATTGATAAGAAAAGAAAAATATTCTCCGGCCATTTCCATTTTAACTTTGTCCTAAACCACATACTACGAAAAATATTAATAAAATTTTCAGTATGTGTAGATTCAAAAAATAATGACATTACACCAATCATTAATATTATTTTTATAAACCCAAAGAATGCTTCACTTAAAATTTGCTTAATAGAATTATCTGTTAAATAAAATGAAAACAATAAATAAAAAATAAGCATCATGGGGAAATAGTAAAAAATTGGCTTTAATTGATTTATAACACCTTGAATCGATCTTCTATTAAATAAAATAGTTATAAAAAGTATAAAAAAGTAAGGAAGCCCTTCATAAAAATTATTAATCATCAAAATGGATATTGAAAACCCAAGAAAATAAACAAAATTTACGAGAGGGTGTTTAAACATTAATAAATATTAAATATTATTGAATATCCTACGCCACCAGTTTCAGTATTTTGATATGCATTAACATACATTTTAGCTGATAAACGTTTAAGATATAATGCATCTATGGCTGAAACCGCATGATTTAACACCAATGCGCCCAATCCAAATGTAGCAATTAATTGCATTTGGTCACTAGTTATTCGCTTCTCTTCAAAAGCTTTTCTATTAGCATCAGAATCCCAATTCCAACTCCATTTATTATTGGGGGGGTATAGATCCTTTGACTCCCTATTTCTAAGATGTTCATTATTATAATCATCAATTGAATCATAATTTCCTATATCTACCCAATATTTGTGATTCTTTCCAGATGAAGAAAGTCGCGCATGACTTGATGCGAATGAGATATAATTCTTTTTTAATATATTCGAATATGATGAAGTACCTATAATTGTTAATAGGATACTAGATTCTATATAGTTGTATACTCTAGCGCGCTTGGGGTAATTAAGTGATTTCTGACCCCAACCAGGAAATATTGCAGATTTAATTACTGGATCAATTTCATTATCTGAATCATGTTGAGAAAAAACCAAGTTTAAAGATAATACAAAACAAATAAATATTATTTTTTGCGTATTAATATGAAAGCTCCTTGAAATAAGATTAGAACAAAACATAATTGTGCAAAAATGTTACCAAAACTGGCATAAAATGTTAAGCCTTTATTTAATAAAACATCACCTTGAAAAACTTCTTGATCAGAAAAATTAACTTTGTGCTTAATTAAACCCGTAGGATCAATAATACCAGAAATTCCCGTATTCGCACTTCTAATAATGCCTGTTCTAAACTCGACCGCTCTTAATCTTGCTAACTCAAAGTGTTGCCTGACACCTGAAGAATTTTGGAGCCAAGCATCATTAGCTTGTATGGTTAAAAATCGTGCTCCATTATTAATAAAGCCTCTTGCAACTGACGGATGACTGGACTCATAACAAATAATATTACTAAAATAAATTGAATCAATTGGAAAAGTAGTAAACTCTGATCCATGTGAGAAATTTGCTTGCCCAAAATTTAATTGTTTCAAAAAACTAAATTTTTCTGATAATGGAATATATTCTGCAAATGGAACCAATAATAATTTGTGATAAATTTTATTTTCATTCAAACCGAAATATATAGATCCATTATAAACTTTTCTCTCAGCTTTATCTCGCTTGAAATCAACAGTACCCATAATTAAAGGTATATTAGTTTCATAGACCTTCTTTTCATACACTTGTTTAATTGAAGAAACGCGCATATAAGCAGGTAAAGCTGCCTCAGGCCACACCACCAACTTAGGATTCATATTATATGCTTCATTATTTAGTGAATCCATAATCGCAATTAAAGTGTTTCTATAAGTGGGCTCCCATTTTTGATTTGGGTTTATATTTGGTTGTATTGCCGCCACTTTTCTAAATTCCCATTCATCACTATTTAATTGATTAATACGAAGTATACCATAAATCCATGGAATCATAAAAATAATAAATAAGGTTATAATTTTTTTATTAAAAACTGTATTATTAATGATTAGATAATATATATACGTATTTAAAATCATAATCCAAAAGCCAATGCCCTCAGATCCTGTAAAATCAATTATTTGGATAATAGGCAAAAACTTTGTTTGAGTAATCGCTAGGTTGGCCCACGGAAATCCTAAAGGACCAAAGCTCCTGAGCCACTCCATTACAACCCAAAAAAACGGAATTAATATTAATGCAATACCTTTTTGTTTTATTTCAAACCAAGATATAGCCCAACCAAAGGCTGATAATACAAAAGACAAATATAATACTGCCCCAGTTAATGATAAAAAAACTGGGATAAAAGAAGCACCAGAATTAAGACCGATCCAATAAAATGCAATAGTATTAGATATGATAGCCGACAAAAATGTCAATCGTGCTGATTCTTTTTTGCTTTGATTCAACCAAATGTGGATAAGGGGGACAAAGCCAAACCAAATTGCAAATCCTGGAATAGGTGGATATGATATTCCAATTAAAATTCCAGAAATAATAGCTAATTGAATTGGAGAAATATCTAATATTTTTAAAAACATCAATTTTTATCTAAATATAATTGTAAAAATATAGCTGCGGCTGTTTCGTCAATTAGTGTTTTATTATGTCCCGTTTTTATATTTTGTAAAATTAGAGATTTTTTTGCGCTAACAGAGCTTAAACGTTCATCTTCCATAACGATTGGCGTATCTATTTTATCTTTTATAAAGTTATAGAATTCGATAACTAGATTTGTTTGAGAGGTGTTATTACCCTTAAGACCCTTGGGTAAACCTAAAATAATTTTTTCTATTTTTTCATCTTTAATTATCAAAGCGATTTTGTTTATCAAATCATTTTGATTAGAGTAAAATATAGTTTTAAACGGTTTCGCAATAATTTTCATTGGATCTGAAAGTGCTAATCCTACTCTCTTTTCTCCGAAATCAATCGCAAGGAATCTGCCCATTGTTATATATTATTATAAATTAAAGTTTAGCTCTTTCAACCAAATCAATACTTTTTACCTTGGAAATATTTCGCACTATACGATCAAATTCCTTTAAGTTTTTAACTTGCAAAACAAATATTGCAGTTGCGACAGTATCTTGAACTTTAATATCAACTGAAGTCATATTTACATTCAGCTTAGAAAGAGCTTCCGTCATATCTTTCAAAAGACCTTTACGGTCTTGACCTACTGCTTTCATCCGAATATTAAAAAGATCTTTACGGCCTACTTCCCAATCCACAGAGACTAGACGATCAGATTCATCATCTAATAAAGGAAGACTGGAGCAACTTGATCTATGTACAGTCATACCTCTACCTCTTGTGATAAACCCTACCATACTATCTCCAGGAATAGGATTGCAACATTTACCAAAATTAGCCATAATATTTGAGATACCTTCAAGTTTAATGTTCTTACTTTCTTTCCTTTTAAAGGAAAGAATTCCTGGAGGATTATCTTTCTTAATATTATTACTATCAGATATTTTATCTAATATTTCTCTAATTGATAATTCACCTTTTCCAATAGCTTCAATTAGTTGGACCTTACCCCCAAAACCAAATTTTGCAAATGATTCTTTAATCAAATCTAATTGGTTTAACATTTTTAAACGCCTAAGGCTCTTAGATAGAATTTCATTGCCAATTTTGACACTTTCTTCTCTCTCTTGTTTATTTATATACCGTCTTATGTGACTTCGAGCCTTAGAAGTAATAGCAAATTTCAACCAACTATAATTTGGGGTTTGTGATTTACTTGAAAGAATCTCAATATTGTCACCATTCTTAAGCTCAGTGTTTAAAGGAACTATCTTATGATTTACCTTAGCACCAATACAGTTATGCCCGATTTCAGTATGAACATGATAAGCAAAATCAATCGGTGTTGATTTAACTGGCAATTGAAATAAATCTCCTTTTGGAGTAAAAACAAAAATTTCATCACTAAAAAGATCAATTTTTAATAAGTGCATAAATTCTTTTGGATCATTTTCTTCGCTTTGAAGAATATCAAGTAATTCTCTAAGCCATTTCACATGGCTATCCATACCTTCTGAATTTTTCTCACCACTCTTATATCTCCAATGTGCTGCTACTCCTATTTCAGCAGTTTGCTCCATTTCTTCAGTACGAATTTGAACTTCAATCATTTTACCTTGAGGTCCCACAACTGTAGTATGTATTGATTGGTATCCATTACTTTTTGGTGTTGCAATAAAATCTTTAAACCTTTCTTGGATTGGTTTGTAAATCTGATGTAGAACCCCTAAAGCTAAATAACAATCTTCAACTTTCTTAACCACAACCCTAACTGCCAAAATATCATATATTTCCTCAAATGCTTTTCCTCTTTCAACCATTTTCCCATAAATAGATGATCTTGACTTTGGTCTACCATATACTTCAGGATATATTTTATAATTTTTCAATTCATCATTAAGAGACTTAGTAATGATTTTAATATATTTTTCTCTCTGTTTATTTGAAGATTTTAATTTTGACTCAATATCCTTATATGCTTTAGGATTCAATGTTTTTAATATTAAATCATCTAGCTTCCATTTTACTTGAGCCATTCCCAGTCTATGAGCTAAAGGTACATATACATCTCTAGTCTCTACCGCTATACGATGTTGTTTTATTGTCGATAAATATTTTATTGTCGCCATGTTATGTAACCTATCGGCAAACTTAATAATAATGACTCGAAGGTCTTGAGCAACAGAAATAAGCATTTTCATAAAATTGCCTACCTGTTTTGCTTTTCTACTAGAAAAGCTTATATCGCCAAGCTTACTAACACCATCGACTAGGCTTGCAACATCTGCTCCAAATTCTTTTTCTATTTCATCTAATGATGCATCTGTATCTTCAATAGTATCATGTAACATACCCCCGATAATAGTAATATGATCCATATTCCATGAGGCAAGAATTTTTGCTACTTCTAAACAATGTGAATGAAAATATGACTCACCAGATTGTCGCTTTTGCCCATCATGTTTTCTAACTCCATATTCATAAGCCCTCCATAGTTGAACTGTTAATTGATCTTTTGAAAGCTGTTCTAAGTGAGTCACTTTATTAACTAAGTCCATAAAATCTTTAGGATATTCTCCAATAAGGAAGGGCGCAAATTTTGCTATCGGATTAGGCATTAAAAACATTCTCATCTTCAACAGTAGCATTGAAAGCAGCCATATTTTCGAACCTCGCAAAGCGATCAATAAACGTTGCTTCTACTAACCCGATAGGTCCATTACGTTGTTTTGCTACGATAATCTCTGATTTACCTCTATCTTCATCTTCTTTCGAGTAGACCCAGGGGCGATATAAAAAGATAACAACATCAGCGTCTTGCTCTATGGCTCCAGATTCTCTGAGATCTGATAGTTGAGGCCTCCTATCACTTCTGTTCTCAACTGCTCGAGAGAGCTGTGAGAGTGCAATTATTGGAACTTCAATTTCTTTAGCTAAATTCTTAAGAGATCTTGAAATTTGGGAAATTTCTTGTTGTCGACTTTCAGCTCCTTTAGGTCCGCTCATTAATTGAAGATAATCAACGATAATTAAGCCAATGTCTTTTTCGGCCTTTAAACGTCGAGCCTTGGCTCTGATTTCCAACACAGACATTCCAGGAGTATCGTCTAAATATATAGGCGCTTCAGCTAATTGACCTACTGCAAGGCTTAAATTTTTTAATTGATTTTTAGGTAGTTTTCCTGTTCGAACTAAATGACTATCTACTCGACCTTCAGCACATAAAAGTCGCATAGCCAATTGATGATTAGCCATCTCAAGACTAAACATGCCAATTCCTGTTTCTTCAAGCACCGCTGCATTTCTTCCCATTGTAAGTGCTAATGCAGTTTTTCCCATTCCTGGACGTCCAGCCACAATTATTAATTCTCCACTATGAAATCCTGATGTAATATCATCTAAATCCATTAATCCAGATGCAACCCCTGTAACACTCCCTGGTTTAGAAGCTATTTTATCCAATTCTTCAAAAGTTCTATGTAAAATAGGATCAATATGGCTAAAGCCTTCACCTCGAAGTCTTTTTTCAGTAATATTAAATATTCTAGATTCAGCATCATCTAAAATATCTCCAACATATTGACTGTCATCGAAAGCATTCTTTGTAATTTCGTGAGAGACTTCTATAAGGTTTCGAAGAATATATTTCTCCAAAACTATTTTTGCATAGTGTTCCACGTTAGCAGTAGTAGGTACGGACTCTGAAAGTCCAGTTATATAGTATGCGCCACCAACACTTTTTAACTCTTTTTTCTTCTTTAATTGATCAACTACAGAAATTGCATCAATAGGGTCTCCTTTATCAAAAAGATCAATCATACAAGAAAATATTTTTGCATGCGCATCTTTGTAAAAGTAGTTAGATGCAGGGAGCCACTGTAATGACTTACTAACAGCATCTTTTGAGATAAGCATAGATCCTAGAACAGCTTGCTCAGCCTCAATAGCTTGCGGTTGCGCAGCTAGGTCTATTTTATTTTTTGCCATATAAATACTATGATTCTATAATTGATTGAATCCATTTAAAATCCTCCCATGCCAAAGGTTTCCAGTTTGGATTTCTTAGTAAAGCTGCTGGATGATATGTTACTATAAGCGGAGTACCATGATAGTTATGAATTTCTCCTCGCATACTTTTCAACGAGTTATCCACATTAAGTAGCGTCTTACCAGCGATTCTTCCTAAAGCTACAATGAGTTTAGGCTTAATCAAATTAATTTGATGAATTAAATAAGGCTCACACTCCTTGACTTCGCTAGTTAATGGATCTCGGTTATTTGGAGGTCTACATTTTATTACATTACAAATATACACATCCTCATTACGTGTTCTATTAATAGCAACAAGAATTTTGTCAAGTAATTTTCCTGCTCGACCAACAAATGGCTCACCTTTTATATCTTCATTTTCACCAGGAGCTTCTCCAACAAGCATAAGACTGGCATTTTTGTCCCCAACTCCAAAAACAAAATTAGTTCTGGAACTGCCTAAGGAACATTTATGACATTTATTTATTTGGTTATAAAAAACGTCGAGGTCTGATGGAAAATCTTCTTTTGTAATTATGTTTTTTGAGGAAATGATTTTTTTTTCAATATTAAGCTCATCTCCGTACACTTCTTTTGTTTGATTTAAAAACTGAATTATTTTTTCATCAGAAATGAAGGTCATACAATTAACATATTTTTCTATATTTTATTCATTATTCTTTTCTTTAATTGACCACTTAATATCTCCATCAACAAATTCATTAACTGCTGTCGATGTTACTTTCTCCAGCTCCTCATAATCTTCAGGATTTTTTTCTTCTATTTGATCGTAAACACCCATTTCCAATTCTTCTTCATCTGCAGATGTTATTATTTCTTCTACAATTCGGTTATTTAAGATTTGCTTTGCACGTTTGGACATAATAACAACAGCTTCAAAAATATCTGAAGTTTTTTCTTCCATGTTTCTAATTGATAACGTTTTAAGAGCCATTATATACTCCTTCATTTTGATGTTGAATAACACTCATTATTTCATTAACTGCTCTATTAATATCATCGTTAATAATACAAAAATCAAATTTGGATTTGCAAGACATCTCCTCATCGATTCTTTCGAGCCTTAATTTTATATTTTTATTTGATTCAGTGCCTCTAGTCTCAAGGCGCAGTTCTAATTCTTTCAAGCTTGGAGGTTCAATAAATATTGATATAGTATGATCCGAATATATTTTTTTTATTGCCATAGCTCCTTTGACATCTAATTCTAATAATAATAATTGGTTATTAATAATTGCATTAGTCAACGTGGATTCTAATGTACCATAATAATAATTACCATGGATCTTTTCCCATTCAGCAAATAATTTATTTTTAATTCCATTACTAAATTCTTTTTCAGTCATAAAGCTATAATCCATACCGTCTTTTTCATAGTCCCTTCGTTTGCGAGTCGTGCAAGATACAGAAAACTTGATTGAACTGTCACGCTCTTGCAAGGCCTTACAAAGGGTTGTTTTTCCCGTGCCAGATGGTGCAGATACAATAATTAAATTCTTCATAGAATATTTTGAACTTGCTCTCGTATTTTTTCAACTTCATCCTTCATTATTATCACATTATTAATTACATCATTTGATGAAGTTTTTGAACCTATCGTATTTACTTCTCTAGCAATTTCTTGTGTTAAAAAATTTAGGCGTCTACCAACAGAGTCATTGGCTGAAATCATCCCATGAAATTGGTCAAAATGACTTTTTAGTCTAACAACCTCTTCAGTTACATCAGCTTTCTCTGCCAGAATTGCTGTTTCCATCACAATTCTAGATTCATCTATTGAATTGTTATTGATTAGTTCTATAATCTTACTTTTATATTTTTCAGACCTCTTATCGAGTTCCTCAGGTAATCGTTTTTCAATCTCTGATAAAACTTTACTTAAGATACTTAATCTTTTTTTAAAATCAGCCTGAAGCATTTTTCCTTCAGATTTTCTCATTTTAATGACCTCAGTACATGCATTATTAACACAATCTTTTAGTAGTTTAGAGTCTAGAGACTTCACATCTCTATTGGCAAATAAATCATTCGAGTTTATGAAATCACCCATATCCAAATGACGACCATATTTTTTTTGTATTTCTAATAATATTTTTTCAATCGCTTCAAATCGATTTTCGTTAAATGAAATTGATTCAGCATCTTTATTTTCTAATTCCAAATTTACATGGACTGTACCACGAACCAATTTCTCGACTATTAGGTTTCTTATGTTGCTATAATCATCAGGCTCAATTTCAAGACCTCGTATCTTTATATCCAAGTAGCGACCATTCACCACTTTAATATAGGAGGTTATCTTTTTAGTGCCCTTACCTGCGGTTCCCCGCCCATATCCCGTCATACTTTGAATCATTATTTATATATCCGAAAAAAGTCTGGTAATTTACATTTTATTAACGATAGATAACATAAATAATAGATCAGCTCAAAATCTATTATTTATAGAAAAAGAGAAATGGTACGTATATTCATTATGGATGAAAAAAGTATTTATAACAGGTGCCAGTAGTGGAATTGGTGAATATTTAGCATATTCTTATTCAAAATTAAATTATTATGTAGGTCTTGCTGCTAGAAGGGAAAATAATTTAAATAAAGTCGCCACTAAGTGCGTTGATCTAGGGGGAAAAGCTAAGGTCTATCCACTTGATGTTCTAAATGAGATTCAATGTAGTGCAGCTATTAAAGATTTTATTTCCCTTCCTGGTTCAGTTGAAGCTGTATATGCAAACGCAGGAGCTGGTAGCCCAGATGAACTAAGTTCTGGGAGTTCATCTGCCATGAATCGAATACTTAGTATTAATATCCTAGGAGTTACAAATACAGTAATGCCATTTATTCCCTATATGAAATCAATAAAAAATGGAAAAATTGCTGTGATTTGCTCTATTGCTAGTTTTCGAGGACTAGCACATCATTCTGCCTATAGCGGTTCAAAAGCGGCTGTTAGAAATATTTGCCAAGGTTGGAGTACTGCTCTTTATAAGCACGGTATTTCTGTAACAGCAATTTGCCCAGGTTTCATTAAAAGTGAAATGACAGATAATAATAAATTTTATATGCCATTTCTTATGGATACAGATGTAGCCGTAAAAAAAATTATTCGAGCAGTTAATAAGAAAAGAAAAGTTTTTATCTTTCCTTGGCAAATGCGCTTTTTTACTGTGCCAATAATGAAATATGCGCCCGATTGGATATTTAGAAAATTTTCAATTTAATTTTTATAATTAAAGATTATAATTTTTCAATATAACCTTTAACCCAATCAGAATTAACCGAAATTGAAATTAAGTGGCTTGTGCCCAACCCTGAGCCAGAAGGTTCGTTTAAAAATGCATAATCAAGTGACATATTGCCCCAACTTAATCCCACGCCTGCTGTAACTGATCCTAAGCTATTTCTTCCTAACCTTAAAGCTAATTGATTATTATAAATTGTATTTAATCCAGTAATGATTCTTCCTCCATGATCACCAATAATAAAATCATCATTCATTGTTTTACCTCCAGCGTCCCATACTATATTAGCCATACCAGTAAATAACAATTTTGCTTTAGTTAATGCAATTGACTGTGCAACGCCAGTGATTATTGTGGGCTTAAATCTCTCAACTGTACCATTGTCCCATACTTGCCAGCTAGTTGTCATATCTCGAACAGTGACTCCAATACGACCATTCTCCCAAGGATAAGTAATAAATCCAATATCTAAACCAATACCAGTCCCTGAATATTTATCTAATGAATGGATTAATGTTTTCAGAGCAAGGCCAAATTCAAAGTTATCTTTTTGCCAAGAAGTGCTAACATGAAAACCTAATTGCCGTTGTGAAAAATATTTTACTTTATCATTATCTAACCTTTCACCTTCATCAAGTATCCCATTACCTTCACCAGAGTCTCCACTACCGGGGATACCATCTAAACCAAAATCTAATAAAATATTTCTTGTATCTGGGATCTGGTCAATACCTTCATAAATGATAATTAAATTAAGTGGCCGTGAAAAATTATTTATAGGTAAACCAATAAGGTCACTATTAATCATACCAGCCAGCCTGCTCTGGTGAGTATAATTAATATTATGAATACCTACTTTATTTGAGACAGCTGGATTAAATAATGGTGAAATAGATGTTCCATAATCAGTAACTGTTTCACCTCCTAGAGATAGAATTCGAGCATCTCCAGCACTATTAAATGCTTGCCATCCATAACGAACCCAATAAGTTTCACTAAAAGATATTGATAAAATCAAAAATAAACTAAAAAACCTAATTTTATAAACCATGTTTTTTCTTTAATTGATCCAATATTCTAATGGCCTCTAGTGGGGAAAGATTTAAAACATCTAATTCTTCTAATTCTTTTCTAATCTGAGAATTTTGATCAGAAAAGACCGATAACTGATCATTATTTGAAATATTATTACTTTTTCCATTATTAAATTGATCTTGAATATGATAGTTTAAGATTTCAGATGCGCGTGCAATGACATTTTGAGGAAGGCCTGCCATTTCTGCAACATTAATTCCATAACTTTTATCTCCAGGCCCAGATAAAATTTCCCTAAGAAAAATGATTTTATTTTGAAATTCCTTTACAGCAATATGATAATTTTCAAGACGAGCAAGATCAGTTTCAAGATGTGTCAATTCATGATAATGTGTTGCAAATAAAGTTCTTGCTGCTAAAGATTTGTTATCATGAATATACTCAGTTATGGCCCATGCAAGAGATAGGCCGTCATATGTGGCCGTACCACGTCCTATTTCATCTAATAGAATTAAACTTTTTTCTGTGGCATTATTAAGAATATTTGCAGCTTCATTCATTTCAACCAAAAATGTACTTTCACCTCCGGCAAGATTATCACTTGCTCCTACACGCGTAAACAATTTATCACAAATTCCAATTTCAGCTGAGGATGCTGAAACAAAACACCCTAAGTGTGCCATATAAACGATAAGACCAATTTGACGAAGATAAGTAGATTTCCCAGCCATATTTGGTCCTGTAATAAGATGAATTTGATTAGTTTTAGTATCCATATCGAGATTATTAGAAACAAAACGTTCTGTTACTGGAAGTAATTGCTCAACAACCGGGTGCCTACCCTTATTAACTTTAATTATGCTCCTATTAACTAATTTTGGACGTATATAATTATTTGATACTGATACTTTAGCGAACGTTGTTAGCACGTCCAATCGATTGATAACAAAAGCATTCGCCTGCAATAATCGTGCTGAATTAATAATATATTGGCATAGAGTTTTAAATATTTCAGATTCTATATTGTATATTTTTTCATCAGCTGACAATATTTTTTCTTCATACTCTTTGAGAGCTGGTGTTATATATCTTTCAGAGTTGACCAATGTTTGTTTCCTGATATAATCATCAGGAACCTTATCACCGTGAGCCTTTGTAATTTCCAAAAAATAACCAAAAACTTTATTGTAGCCCACTTTCAATGATGAGATACCTGTTCGCTCACGCTCACTTGTTTGAAGATCTGCAATCCATTGTTTACCTCCACTACTTAATTTTCGAAGTTCATCTAATTTTTTATCAACACCTTCTAAAATAACGTTTCCTTGATTAATTTTTGATGGGGCATCAAGGTTAAGTGTTCGAACAATTTTTTTAGTTACTTTGTTAGTATTTTTGAATAATTTATTGAACAAGACCAATTTTTTTTGTTTAGAATTCTCTAATATTGACTTGATAAAGGGAATTTGTTCCAAGCTAATACGAAGCCCATTTATTTCTTTAGGTGTAACCTTGCCACTGTTTATTTTTCCTATTATTCTTTCTACATCAGATACTTGATTTAGATGTAGTGATATATCTTCATTTAGCGCAGAATTATTATGAAATGATTCAACAATATCTAATCGGTTAGTAAGACGTTTTTTATCAGTTAAAGGTCTGTTCATCCACTGCCTTAAAAGGCGCCCTCCACCAGCGGTAACTGTTTCATCCAAAATATCAATTAAAGTTCCATGCGTTCCCTGAGATGCTAAGCTTTTGAAAATTTCTAAGTTACGTACAGTAAAACTATCTAATCCCATGATACCATTATCTGATATTGGCTGTATTTTTGAGATATGATCTATTGATCCATTTAATGATTCAGTAATATGATATAATATTGCTCCTGCACTTGCAATTCCATTATTTAGATTTTCACATCCAAACCCCTTTAAAGACTTAACTTTAAATTGTTCTATTAACTTTCTATAGCTCTCCTCAAAATTAAATACCCAATCTTCTATCTTTGTGATAAACGGCTTTAATTCTAAATACCAACGTGATGTAGAGAACACAACAGATTCTCCTATAATCACCTCTTGAGGGGCAAATTTTCTTAAACATTCACCTATTCTATTTTCCTGACACTCCCCTATAAAGAATTCCCCGGTTGATTGATCTAAAATTGAGTATCCAATATTTGACTTAGCATAGAATATTGATGCCAAATACCTATTAGACTTTTGATCCAATGCTTGCTCTGATGTAATCGTTCCTGGGGTAATTACTTCGATAACTTCACGCTTTACAATACCTTTAGATAATTTGGGGTCTTCCACTTGCTCACATATTGCAACCCTCTGGCCAGCAGCAACTAATTTGTATAAATAATTATCCAAAGCATGGTAAGGGAAGCCCGCTAAAGGTACATCAGCAGCTGCACCATTCGATCTTTTCGTGAGAACAATACCTAAAATTTTAGCAGTGATTTTAGCATCTTCATTAAATGTTTCATAAAAATCTCCCATTCTAAAAAGGACTATAGCATCACTATACTCTTTCTTAACATCTAAATATTGATTCATTAAGGGTGTTCCAGAATTTTTAGTCAAGCCCATCTCCTTTGACTCTTATATCGCCTTGCCGTTCAGTTAAAGATTGATCATCGCAGTATTCTAGTAGAGGAATCGCAGATCTCCTGCTACTTAAAGTTATTTTTTTGAAATCGGATACTTTCATTTCTCTAGATGAAGAAAAATATTCTGATAATGCATGCTTCAATTTATCTATAAGGTTTATGTGAATCCATAAACCTTGTTTTATTTCGATAACTTTTCCATTATTTTTTAAAAGGTGTAATAATGATAAAGCTTTTTTGGGATCATCTGAAAAAAGACTATCTACTTTAGGAATATTATAGGCTGCCTTAATTAATAGCTCCTCTAATTTTAAAGTCAATTGCAAATCAGAGTTTGATAGAGATATTGAATGATCTTTTAACGCATAACCTCGTTTCAAATTCACAACATTATTTGCCATGGACTCAACAGCATATGATAACCAATCCTCACTAAAATCAACCTCATCTCGTAATTGTTCTTTAGATACATAATCTTTATATGGATTCTCACTATGAAATCGCTTCATCGCTTCATTAACTATTTGAGTGGAATATTCAAATTTTTCCTGAGTAAATAATAAACCGTTGTGGGTTTGAATTTCTTCTTCAATAACCCATTGTTTAATTTGAGATTCATTCGTGTGAAAATAATGCGCCCATACATCTATTGATTTAGGTTTATTCCAATAAAATGATATGAATTGCTTAAGTCTCTTTGATGGAATCAAATCAAGATCATTTGTCCATTTTTTTAATTGTTTTTTTGTAGGAATTGGTTCTGGGTCTAAAACAATACATCCTCCTATCGTTTCCATAGGAGAGAAGCTGCGAATAATAAATCTTTCATCCATAATTGCTGCGACTGGCTTTTCTAGAATAAATAAAACATTAGCAGACTGGCCTTTTTCAATTGGATCGCCAAAAATTATAGCTTTAGCAATTACCTCTGCCGTACCAATATGAAGATGGACACGTTGATTATTTTTTAATTTCCATCGAGTATCATTTATTATTGATACTCGAGCAATTATTTTCTTTGTGGATTTTATCCAACCAGGCTCTGCGATCATTGTCCCTCGATGAAGAACAGAAAGCTCTGGCCCTGAAAGGTTTACTGCCGCACGCTCCCCCATTTTCAAAGATGATGACTCATTACGGTGGGATTGTAAGCCCCTTACTTTAACCTTAAAGCTTCCAGGAATAATTTCTAATTCTTGATTGGTTTTTATATCCCCAGACAAAACAGTTCCTGTCACAATAGTTCCAAATCCTGTTTTTGAGAATACTCTATCAACCGGTAAACGAAAGAATCCACGATTGCCATCAGCGTTAATTGTTTGAGATTCATCAACAATTACTTTTTTTAACTGGCTCAATCCATCACCAGTAGTAACGGAAGTGCGAATAATGTTAACTTTATTGATAAATACACTTGAGATGAGCTCACGAGCCTCTAATTCAACCAAATCAATCCAATCTGGATCATCTATAAGGTCCGTCTTTGTTATCGCGACTATAGCTCTATTTACGCCAAGAAGCTCCAAGATATGGAGATGCTCACGTGTTTGAGGCATAATACCATCATCAGCAGCTATAGCAATTAAACCAATATGAATCGTGGAGACACCCGCAACCATATTTCGGATAAACTTTTCGTGTCCTGGAACATCAATAATTGTAATAAACTGATCCAAGTAAGCGAAACCCAAATCAATCGTCATCCCTCTTGATTTTTCTTCAGATAGGGTGTCCGTATCTATTCCAGTAAGAGCCTTGACCAAGGCAGTTTTCCCATGGTCAATATGACCTGCAGTACCGATGACGACTTGCGACATTTTTTTCCTTACTATAGATTATTGATAACCTCAACTAAGTCCTTTTCTTGCCCTGGAATAAGTGCTTTTAAATCAATAAAATATTTATTTTCTTTAATATACCCCACTACTGGAATACTTGCTATTCTAAACATTCTTGCGAGCTTTGTTAGCGAAATATTTTTTGGATTGAATTCTAGAGCCATACTCTCGAGCCTTTCGAGAGGTAAGGATCCACTCCCAACTTCAACTTCAGATTTAACAAGAGAAATACCCAAATCTTTTATACTTTTTATTGATAATAGTGATAATATTCTTTGACCTCTACTCTTCATTGATTTTATTGTAGACATTAGAAGCATATTTGCCAAATTATTTTTTGATGGTCCGTTATTGCCAAATGACCTAAGTGCTTCATCCAAAAAAGCTAATGTCCATTTATCGCATCGAACTGTACGGGCAATAGGGTTCTTCTTTAATCGATTAACTAAAGTCTTATTTCCTATAATCAGACCTGCTTGAGGACCTCCAAGAAGTTTATCACCTGAAAATGTTATAATTCCAGCACCAGTTTTAACAATGTCCGTAATCATTGTACTAGCAGGTATACCTTTATCTGTTGAATCTACAATCTCTCCACACCCAAGATCTGCCATTACAGGAATACGTTTCTTCTTTCCAAGCTGAGCCAGTTCATTTAGCCCAACCTCTTTAGTAAAACCTTTGATCACATAATTACTGGTATGCACCCAAAGTATGAGACCCGTATTCTTGCTGATTGCATTCTCATAATCTCTAAAATGGCATCTATTTGTAGAGCCAACCTCTTTAATAATGCATCCACTTTTCTTTATAACATCAGGAATCCTAAATGAACCACCAATCTCAACTTGCTGACCTCGAGCAATAATCACCTCCTTACCCTCACTTAATTCATTTAATGCTAAAAACACTGCAGCAGCATTATTATTAACAACCATTCCAGACTGAGCACCTGTAAGTGCTGATAATAAACCTTCAATATGACTTTGTCTATCTCCGCGTTTTCCAGATTCTAAATCAAACTCCAAGTTGATATATCCTGATAAACGATTAGCAATTTCCTTTGCAACAGTTTTATCTACGGGGGCACGTCCAAGACCTGTATGTAATACAATACCAGTACCGTTAATAACAGATTGAATGCTAGAAGTAGATAACTGATCAATCACTGATAAAACTTCTTGGATAATCTTGGATCTACTTTGCTTTAAATTTCCCTTCATTGCCAATCCACGAAATATCTTTAATTCATTTTTTATAATATATGATAAATACCTTTTATTAAGGGATTTATACTTATTTGCTTTAAGTAATACTTCGGATACTGAAGGCAGGTTTTTGATTTGATTTTGAACCATAGCAATTATGAAGATATATTAATAACAGGCCTAAATCAAGCTGTTCCAGCAGCTCTACGCATGAACCAACCAAAAATTACACTAGGTATCAACAATAAACCCATTGCTGGAAAAACTGCAGAAACACCCATATTAACTGCAATTATACCACTGAATCCCGCTGCCAAGGACCCAATTCCAAAGCTAAGAAAGAAACTGATTCCATACCCTAATCCTCTATTTTGATTATGAGTAAATTGTGCAATAAGGGTATTTCCTATTGGCTGATTACTAAAATAAGCAACACCTAAGAATAGACTAGATATCACCAACAGTAAATCTGTTGTATATCCCATTAAAATAAAGAATGGAATGTTGATTAATATAATCCATACAAGAGCCGTTGGTTTATGAAATAATTCACCAATTTTAGCACCAACAAGCTGCCCTCCGATCCCAGCCACAAATACCATTGTTGGAAATAATCCTGCTTTCATATTGGCAGAGATACTTGGAAATATTGTATTAGTATTTTCTGCGAAATGAATAGGCATAAATGTCGTGAGTCCATAATAAGCCATCCCCATAAATGCATTTGTTAGAAAATATAAAATTAAAGCAGGCTTATTTGTATTTCTTTCATTATTTGCGAATTCATCATCTGGAATCTCTGTTCGTTTACGATAGGGTATGGCAAAAAAGGTGCTAATAGCTAATATACAGTTAAAAGTACCAAGAACTGCATATGCTGCTCGCCAAGAAACAATTGCAGCTACTGCTGTAGCTAATATCGGGCCAAGTGCTGATCCAGTTGAGCCAAAAATACCGTGGACTGCCATTCCTTTCGTTAATTTTGTAACTCTATGTGAAATAAGTGTTAGTCCAGCTGGATGATAAATACTGCAAAAGAAACCCATTAATCCAAGTCCAACAATCATCATTTCAAAAGAACTAGATAATGCTACTAAAAGAGCTGATAATGATGATCCAATTTGATATATAAGTAAAAGTTGTCTTCCGCCAAAACGCTTTTCTGCCCATCCAGCAGGAATTGCACCTAAGCCAAACATAAACGCACTAACAGTTACTACAAATCCAAGTGTATCTAGTCCTACATTAAATTCATTGCGAATAATCGGTATAAGACTAGGTAAGGTTAGCATTAATGCATGAACGGATAAATGGCTACCACCAGTAATCGATAATATAATTTTTTCAAATTTACTCATAAATAAAAAACCCTCAACACCAATGGTAATGAGGGTTAATAATTACATGTCTAACTTGGGTTATCGCTTTTCAGCAATACGTGTGGCCTTAGCACCAGTCAATTTTTTCATATAGTTTAACTTTGCACGGCGCACTTTCCCACGACGTTTTACGTCAATTTTTTTTACGTTTGGAGAGTGTACAGGAAAAATACGTTCGATACCTATCCCGCCAGAAACTTTTCTGACAGTAAATGTTTCAGAAATATCGCTACCTTTTCTACCAATTACGATACCTTGAAATTTTTGAATACGTTCTTTCCCACCTTCAACTACACGCACATCGATTGAAACTGTATCTCCAGGTCCAAAATCTGGAACATCTTTTTTTAACTGATGTTCAATAACCGGTCTAGTCTTATTCATCTTTTAACTCCGACTTATTTATTTTAATATAATTTTTCCACATATCAGGGCGCTTTTCTTCAGTTCTTTTAGCTCTACAGTCTTGTTTCCATTTATCAATCTCTTTATGGTTACCTGATAAAAGAACTTCTGGCACAGATAACCCTTCAATATCTCTTGGCTGCGTATAACAAGGAGAATCTAGTAAGTCCATCGCAAAAGAGTCAGTCAATGCTGATTCAATATTATTGATAACTCCTGGAACTAACCGAACCACACTATCAATAATAATCATTGCAGGAATTTCACCATTTGTAACTACAAAATCACCAATTGAGTATTCATGTGTTACATATTTTTCAATTACTCTCTCATCTACGCCCTTATAATGTCCACATATGACAATAAGCTTTTTAATTGCACTATTTTCCTTTGCACAATTATGGCTCCAGGGTATCCCCTGAGGCGAGGGAAAAATAATCCTAAGATCATCTTCACCACCCACTTTTTCAATCGCATTTTCAATCGCCTTAAACAAAGGACCCGCCATCATGACCATTCCTGGTCCGCCCCCAAATGGTGTATCGTCTATTTGGCGATAATCACCTTCACCAAAATCACGAAGGTTGATCAAATGAAGTTCAACCTTTTCTCTTTCAACCGCCTGCCTCAGCATAGAATGCTGAACGACCGACTCAATCATTTCAGGAATCGGTGTAATGATGGCGATTTGTGTTTTCAATCTATCAAACCATCCATGGGTGTAATGGTTACTATACCCATTCTAAAATCCACCTCACGGATAATTTCCGGCACAACCGGAATTAATATTTCCTTTTTATCTCTTGATATAACATAAACATCATTCGCAGGTAAGCTCATCATATCAACTAGCTCACCAACAGGTTCTCCGTTATCAGTTATAACAGTGGCACCTATGAGATCAGATGAGATCATATTAATTGGATCTTTATCTGAAATTGATGCAAATAAAAGTTGGCCAATCATTGATTCAGCGTCATCTCTAGTTTTATAACCTTGAAAAAGAAAACGGCGTCTTTTATTAACACCAGTTACTTTTTCTAGCTTCACATCTCTAGCCAAATTCTCATCAAAACCAATAAAAAGAGGTTTCTCCACATAATCATCAAATTGACGAATTAATGGACGAACTCCTACTTCTCCATTAAGCCCAGATGCACGAGTTATTTTTGCAATCGGAAAAAGCTTAGTCTTCATTCGTGTCGATTACCTCTAATCGAGCTCGCTTTCCACCTTCTTTAGCATTCATGGCAAACAATATTGTGCGAATGGCAGAAATATTTCTACCTCGCTTACCTATAACCTTACCGTAGTCACCATCACCAACTGTCAATTCAAAAATGATGGTTTGTTCTGACTCAACTGCTTCAACGTTAACCTCATCAGGTTTATCCACAAGTAGTTTTACTACTGATTCTATAAATTCCTGCATAATTATCTCCCTTCAGTCTTATACTATTTTTTCTTCTCAGGTTTTTTGTCTTTTTTTGCTGGTTTCTCATCCTTTGGTGCTTCTTCCTTTGGTGCATCCTCAGCTGGAGCTTCTTC
>CETT01021113.1_pt1 | contig 24046 bp, 21 predicted proteins | sample 356361 | NCBI WGS metagenome assembly CETT01 (sample SAMEA2622429, study PRJEB7988) | marine metagenome | isolation source: saline water (ENVO:00002010), including | reverse complement strand
TCTTCGGTCTTGGACACGTCGCCGGTCATAGCCGACGTCGCCGTTGTATCAGTTGGCTCCGCCGTTGTGGTGGGCGCAGTGGTGGTCGCTGGTGCGCCTCCGGCGAAGGTCACCTCGGTGCCTACGGCGTTGGCCGCGGGACCGATACCGTCGCTAACCACGATGAAGCACGGGGTGGTTGCATCGCAGCGGCCCTCGACTACGTTCACGACGTAGTCGATGCTTGCCGAGCCGTCAGCGCCGACCTCTGCTGTGTACTGGCCGTAGTTGCTGAGTTCGCAGTCGGCGGGACCGGTGGCCGGGAAGACGAAGCACTGCACCACGGTGAGCGTCGCTCCCGGTTCGTACCCGTGGCCGGTGACGGTGACCACATCGTCCTGGGCGAGGTCTTCGGTCTTGGACATATCGCCGGTTTCGCCGTTGTGCGCTACGCCGTGGTCGGCGAACGCTGGAGCCGAAATCAGGCTCAAGAGAGCGACGAGCACCGTCGAGAACACGAGCAGTCTGCGGATCATGTCTGAGAGTTCCTCCAAATGGTGGCCGCCTGACGCGGCGGTCGAGTTCGCACCCGATAAGTGTCGAGAGTATAACGAAACAGTGTTCCGGTCAACGAAACAGCGAATCGCCACTTTGTGGTCTCGCCCGTTCTGCGCCGGGTGTTGTCTCACTCTGCCGGCGACTGCTTGCGTCAGCGAAACCCCTGAGGAGAGCGGCGACGACTTCACGAGCTACGAAGCCGACGAGCTCCCGGTTCCCGACTACCAGGGCTGACCCGGCCCCTTAGGCGAACGGGTAGGCATCGATCGCGCGGAGCTCGGTTTCCATCGCCCACACCGCTTTGATCATCGAGGCTTGCAGCAGGTAGTCGTACGCAGTGTCGACATTCGCAGCCCGCTCGATCATCTGCTCGAGTGCCTCTGCCCGAATCGAAGCGTCGGGTGTGGCGAGCGTGACCGCGTTCTCGTGAGTGTGTCTCTGGACGAAGTCGAGGGCCAGCTGGCGACGAAGCGCCGCGTACCCATCGAACTGCTGGTCGGTCACCGTGCCGTGCAGGAGTCCCGCCAGCCCACCCGCCAGCAATACGGCATCGTGCACTCCCCCATTCATTCCCATGCCGCCCAGCGGGTTGTTGACGTGTGCGGCATCGCCAACGAGCACCGCCCTCCCCACACGGAACCGGTCGGCTACCCGCTGGTGCACGCGATAGATCGCGCGGTGGGCCACCTCGTATGCAGTCGGCTTGGCTACCACACCCTGCAATCGCCGCTCGGCACTTTCGTCGCTGAGCGCCTGACCGTCGGTCTCGTCGTCGGACACCGGGAAGAGGGCTCGCCAAAGATCGACGGTGCGCAGGAGCACCATCCACTCGTCGGGATCGGAAACATAGTTGACGTAGGAAAGGTCGGGCATATGGTCGGACAGCTCATAGGGCGTCGAGACCACGAGGTAGCGGTCGGCGTAGGTCATGCCATCGAACGTGCAACCGAGCGACTTGCGCACAGCGCTCGAGGCACCGTCGGCCCCGATGACAGCGTCGGCCTCGATTGTCTCGCCGTTGGTCAGTACGGCGGCAGCACCATCGGACCGCTGTTCGACAGCCTCGATGGCCGAACTGAAGCGCACATCGATCAGCGGGTTCGACACGAACTTTTCGAGAAGGATCTCGCACAGCTTGAACTGTTCGCACTGAAGGCGAAACGGGTAGTTCGTGATGTCACGCAGTTCGTCGAGGTCGAATCGGGCCACGACTCCGACGTGACGATCTCGATAGGCGAAGTGTCGGGCGACGAGGCCGCGGGCGATCATCTCGTCGACTACGCCGTACGGTCGAAGCATCTCGAGGGTCGCGGGGTGAAACGTGGAGGCCCGCAGTTCCCGAGGGGGTGACGGAGATGCCTCGATCAAGGTGACCCGAACATCGGTTCCTGCAAGCACCGCGGCGGCCACACAACCGACCGGACCGGCACCGGCGACGACGACATGTGGAGCGGTGATGGACGAGACGCCTGAGGGCATTTCAGAACTCGCGGAGCATCATGCCTTGGCCCGAGAATTGGTCTTCGATGTGGAGGGCCCGCAGAGCGTGCCACAGACAGATCGCGTTGATGGCCAGTACGGGTTTGCCGAGCAGCTGCTCGGCCTCGTCGGCCACCGCCACCATCGACAGGTTTGTTCCACACTGGATGATGGCATCGATGTCGGGACCATCGAGGCGCTTCAGTTCGTCCAGGAGGGTGTCGGGCTGCACGTCGGCGATCGAGGTGGCGGTCGCACACTTCAAACCGTGAACCCGTTTCACGTCGTAGCCACACTCGGAGAAATAGCCGTCAACCTGAGCGTCGCCCACCGGTTGGTATGGGGTTATGCACGCGATGTTGGAGACGCCGAGGCGTTCGAGCGCCGCGTTGCACGCGTCTGCGCCCGAAGTGATCCCGAGACCGCCGGTCTGCTCGCGCACGCTGGCCTCGAATGCCGCGTTTCCCTCCTTCCCTCCCCAGAACGTCTCGGCCGACATCCCCATCAAGATGTAGTCGGGTTCGCAGGTCATGAGGTCTCGGAGCGCGGTGGGAATGGTCTGGCGAATCAACCCGAGGAAGTGCAGGAATTTTTCATCGGTGCTCAGGTCGGGGGCTTCGACGAAAAAACGTCCGCTGTGGAAGGTGACACCGGGTGGCCGCACCTGGTTGAGGTCGTATTCGACGACCGTGTTGGTCGATGGCACGACCACGCCGATCTTTGCTCGGTATCCGACGACATCAGGCACACGAAACCTCCTAAGGAACGCTGTTCCACTCAGCCGAACACTACACCGAGGTGCCCAAAACGCCTGCATGCGGCCCCGAAGCAAGCTTCCGTAGAAACGTTGGGCTGAGGACTGAAAGGGGGGCCGAGCTGATCAGTCCAACCCGTGGAGGTACGCGAGGGTCTCGTCTTCGGAAACCACGTCGGCATACTTCGCGTCGAGGTCGAACAGGTTGGCGTCGTGGACACCCTGATCGCGGTCGCCGACCGCCTCGCGAACCACAATAGGAACAAAGCCATGCTGGCAAGCGTCGAGCGCGGTGGCCCGCACACAACCGCTGGTGGAGACGCCGACGTGGATCAAGGTGTCTACGCCGAGTGCCGTCAGTGTCGACGCAAGCGATGTGCCGAAGAACGCCGAAGCATATTGCTTGGTGACGACGACCTCGCCGGGCTGTGGCTCGAGCCCAGGACCTGGTTCGCCGAGCGGGTTCCCCTCGATGAAACACCTCAGCGCGTCGACCTTGCGAAAAAAGACACCACCGTTGGCACCGCCTGGTTGAAACTCGACCCGCGTGTGGATGATCGGAATTCCGGCCGCCCGCGACGCACGCAGAAGTCGCTCTGACGATACGCGAGCGTCCTCCACGCCGGCGTACAGGGGCGAGTCGGCATCGAGGTACGCATGGCAAAAGTCGATGACTACCAGCGCGGGACGTCGACCGAAGCCGAGCCGCTTCGAGAAGCCGGCCGTCTTGTAGTCGAGGTCGAGGTCCGACTCGCTCGTGGATTCTCGAGACGGAGGAGTCATGGCTGCTCAGCTCCCTCGGCCGCCCTGACAGGCCCCTCGACGATGCCCTGGGCGGCCAGCTGGTCGATCGCATCGTCGTCGAGGCGAAGGATGTCGCGTAGCACCTCGAGGTTGTGTTGTCCGAGGGTCGGCCCCGACCAGCGAACCTCGCCGGGCGTGTCGGACAGCTTCGGCACGACGTTCTGCATTGGGATCTCCCCGAAGTCGTGGCTGTCGATCCACTTGATCGAGTCGCGAGCTGCGAAGTGCTCGTCCGCCAACATTTCGGGAGCTCGATACATCTGGCTGTTGGGAACGCCGTGTTCCTTCAGGAGTGCGTGCAGCTCGTCGCTCGTGTAGCCAATGGTCCACTCGGCGATGAGGCCGTCGAGCTCGGCCTGGTTTTCGCCGCGGCCGAGATGTGTTGCGTACCTGACGTCGGTGGCGAGTTCGGGACGGCCCATCGCCTCGGCGAGTCGGCGCCACACGGTGTCCTGATTTCCCGAGATCAGGTGCAACCCGCCGCCCGCCGTCGGATAGATGTTCGCAGGCGCAATATTGGGAATCAACGAGCCGGTTCGTTCGCGGATGAACCCGGCAACGTGATACTCGGTGAGCAACGACTCCATGACGGCCAGAACCGACTCGTACAGGGCCGCGTCGATCACCTGCCCGCGACCGGTGCCTTCACGGGCATGCAGCGCGCTGAGCGTGCCGATCGTCGCGAACAACGCGGTGAGGGTGTCGCCGATGCTGATGCTGGTTCGGCTCGGAGGACGATCGGGCTCGCCGGTCGTGTACCGAATACCGCCGACCGCTTCGCCGATCGCACCGAACCCGGGCTGGCCCGAGTTGGGTCCGAACTGACCCCAGCCGCTCACCCGGGTGATGATGAGCCGCGGGTTGATGGCGTGCAGCGTTTCGGGACCTAGCCCCCATCGCTCGAGAGTTCCCGGCCGGAAGTTCTCGACGAGGACGTCGGCCTCTCTGATGAGTTGACGGATCAGTTCCTGGCCCGCTTCCTCGCGCAGGTTGACGGTGACCGACTTCTTGCCTCGAGCGATGACCGGCCACCAGAGCGAACGTCCCTCGGCGATCTCCTGACCCCAATCGCGCATTGGGTCGCCCTTGCCGGGCGGCTCGATCTTGATCACTTCGGCACCGTGGTCTGCGAGCTGTTGACCGCAGAAGGGCCCCGCGAGCAGGGTTCCCATCTCGATTACGCGGATGTCACTCAGGGCTCCTGGCATACCCAACACTAGGCTCGGTGCCGATGGCAGGACATATCCAGATCGTCGAGGTATCGCCGCGCGACGGTCTCCAGGCCGACCCGGCCGACCTCACCACCGACCAGAAGGTGGCGCTCATTGAACGGTTGATCGCCGGAGGTCACACCCGCATCGAGGCCGCCAGTTTCGTGAGCTCGAAGGCGGTGCCAAAGATGGCCGACGGCGATGCCATCATGGCCAGGGTTCCCCGAATCGATGGGGTTAGCTATAGCGCCCTCGCCTTCAACAGGCGTGGCGTCGAGCGGGCGATCGCCGCCGAGGTCGACGAGGTCACAGGTGTCGTCGTCGCCTCCGAAACCTTCTCGCAGCGCAACCAGAACGCGTCGATCGCCGAATCGATCGAGCAGTGGGCCGCCATAGGCGACGCCGCCCGAGCAGCCGGCAAGAAGACCTCGGTAACGATCGCTGCGTCCTTTGGTTGCCCCTTCGAGGGTCGTGTCGATCCCGCTCTCGTCGTCGACATCGCCCGCCAACTCGCCGCGACCGGACCCGATGAGATCGTGCTTGCCGACACCATAGGGGTGGCAGTTCCCAGCAGGGTCGCCTCGCTCGTCGAGGGTATTTCGCAGGCGGTCGACGTAATCCCGCTGCGCGGGCACTTCCACAACACGCGCAATACGGCCCTCGCCAACATCGTGGCAGCGATCGACACCGGGGTGCGCATCTTCGATTCGAGCCTCGGTGGTGTCGGGGGATGCCCGTTCGCTCCACGCGCAACCGGCAACGTAGCCACCGAGGACGTCGTCTACCTGTTGCACGAGATGGGTTTCGACACCGGCCTGGACCTCGACCTCCTCATCCGGTCCACGGCGTGGCTGGAATACGAGTTGCAACACCCGACCCCCGGTCTGGTCGCCAAGGCGGGCGGGTTTCCCACACCGTGAGCATTCTCGGCAACCGCGTAAAACGCATCGAAGACGTACGGTTTCTTCTCGGCCAGGGACGATATGTGGCCAACGTTGCGCCACCGGATGCCGCAGCGGTGGTGTTCGTACGTTCGAGCATGGCGCATGCCAAGCTTCTCGCCGTCGAACTCGACCAGGCCAGGCGCATGCCTGGCGTTCTCGCCGCTGTCGACGCAGGATCACTCGGGGCGAATCCGGCGCCGGGCTTTCCGCCCATCCCGCGGCCCGACTTCTTGCAACGCCACCTGCTCGCGACCGACCGGGTGCGGTTCGTCGGACAACCCATCGCTGCCATCGTGGCAGACACGCTCAGCCAGGCGATCGATGCCGCGGAGGCGGTCGTCATCGATTACGAGCCCCTCGATGCCGTGATCGATCCGCGCCGCGCCGGCGCCCACGCGACGACGTTGTACGACGAACTTGGGTCGAACGTGCTGCCCGCAATGCCACTAGCAGAGGCGCCGATTCCCGACTTCTCGGACTGCGATGTCGTCATCACGATGGAAATCTCGAACTCTCGGATGAACGCTGCGCCGATCGAACCCAGGGTTGCCGCCGCGCATTGGCACGCCGATGACACGCTCACCTGTTGGTCGTCGACCCAGGGGCTTCACGCAACCCGTTCGCAGCTGGCAACCGTGGCCGGGCTGCCTGACCAATCCGTGCGGGTGATCGTCCCCGATCTCGGGGGCGGGTTTGGAGCCAAGGCCGCACCGGGCCTGGAGGAGTGCGCCCTGGGGTGTCTGTCCCGCATCGTGCAACGCCCGGTCCTGTGGGCCGAGTCGCGTACCGAAAGCCTGCAGGCGATGTGCCACGGCCGCGCCCAGTACCACACGGTCACGATGGGCGGTCGCGCCGATGGACGCATCACCCACTATCACCTCCACAATCTCGCCGACGCCGGCTACACCCCCACCGGGGTGGGGTTTCTTCCATTCCTCACCGGGATGGTGGCCCAGGGTTGCTACGACATCGGCCAGGTCGCCTATACGTTCGAGACAGTCCTGACCAACACGTCCACCATCGATGCGTTTCGTGGAGCAGGCCGCCCCGAAGCGATTGCCACCCTCGAACGGGCCGTCGATCTGTTTGCCGCCGAGACGGGCATCGACCCGGTCGAGGTGCGTCGTCGCAACTTCATCGAGCCAGACAGTTTTCCGTTCGCGACCAAGACGGGTTCGGTCTATGACTCCGGGCGATTCGCCGAAGGGCTTCGGCTCGCTTGCGACATCGCGGGCTACGGACAGCTCCGCTCCGACCAGGCAACCCGTCGAGAGTCAGGAAGCAAGAAACTGTTGGGCATCGGTGTGGCGTCGTTTGTCGAAGTCACGGCCGCAGCTCCGGGCCCCCAGACCGAACACGGCGCAGTCACGCTGCTCGACGACGGATCTTTCCGGGTCGACTTCGGTGCAACGGCTATGGGCCAGGGCACAGAAACCACTGTGGCGATGATCGCCGCCGATGGCCTGGGTGTGGGCGTCGAACAGATCACCCTCCGGTCAGGTGACACCAGCACAATTCCCCACAGCAACATCACCGCGGCGTCTCGCACGACCCAGGTCCTTGGACCGACGATGGTCGATGCTTCCAGGCAGATGGTCGAAGCAGCCAAGTCGATCGCCGCGCACCTGTTGGAAGCAGCCGTGGACGATGTCGTGTTCGACCAGGGAACCGGCGCATTCGCCGTTGCCGGCTCACCCACCATCTCGATTGACTGGCCGGCCATAGCGGCCGCGACCGAGGTGCCGCTGGCCACGGTGGGAGAGTTCGCCCAGGAGTCGCCCACCTATCCGTCGGGCACCAACATCGCCGTGGTCGAGGTGGATGCAGAGACCGGATCCGTCGAACTCCTGCGCCTGATCGCGGCCGACGACGCTGGCACCATTATCAATCCAATGCTCGCCGAAGGGCAGGTGCATGGCGGTCTCGGTGCTGGGGTCGCTCAAGCATTGTGCGAAGAGATCGTCTACGACGTCGATGGCAACCTCCTGACGTCGAACTTCACCGACTACCCGATCCTTTCGGCGCCTCAAGTGCCGTCATTCGAGACCACGCATTACGAAACCCCTTCGCCGAACAACCCACTCGGCGCAAAAGGCATCGGCGAGTCGGGAACCATCGGCTCCACCGCCGCGGTACAGAACGCCGTCATCGATGCGATTCGACACCTTGGCGTGAAGCACCTCGACATGCCGATGACTCCACAAAAAGTGTGGTCCGCTATCGCCAACGCGTCAGCGCCAACTCCGACGAACGCGTCTTCTAGCTGAGGCCTCGGAGCCAACCCAGAACGTCCGAACACGTCGCGATGTCGCTCACAGTCGCGAGCGATGCGATCGCAGCGTCGTGGGGTTCAGTGCCGAAGGCCGCACACCCATCGGACAACACCACGGTGTGGAGATCGAGCACATGGGCCGCCCGAACCGTCGACGCCACGCCGCCGTTCGTGACGATTCCCGCAACCAGCAATGCCGTGATGCCCAACCGACCGAGGACGAACTCGAGGCGGCTCGCATGGAAGGCGGAGTAGGCCACCTTTTCGACGGTCATGTCGACGGGGCCGACTGCGTCGATCGGCGACTGTCCCCAGCTTCCCGGGGCGAAGTCGCCGTCGGTGAGAAACGGCCGCAGGCGAGCCAGGTGGTCGGGGATCAATGGTCCGTCGGGGCCCGGCACCAGCGTAAACAGCGTCGCAATGGTCGGTATCGCGCATGATCGTGCGGTGTCGGCGACCGCGCCGAGCCGCCTGGGCAGTGCTTCGATCGTTTCCGAGGTTGCGCCACCTTTGGCGTAGGCCCCTTCGGGGTGGATGAAGTCGTTCTGCAGGTCGACCAGCAGCAGCGCTGTCGACGCTGGGTCGAGGTGGGCCAACCGGCTCATGAACCGCTCGCGTTGGTGATGATGACGTTTCCGAGCGCATCGACCTCAGCGATGAAGCCGGGCTCGATCACGATGGTGGCGTCGGGTTGCTCGAGGATTGCCGGACCCTCGCACAGCCAACCCGAGGGGAGCTCTAGTCGCGGCCAGATCGCGGTGGGGCGCCACTCGCCATCGAAGAACACGTTTCGTTCGCCGGCCGGAGGCACCGTTGCGTCGGGATGCGGCGCCAGGGCCGCCGGATCGATCTTGGGGCGGGTGCCGACCACCGTCGTGCGGGCCGAGAGCACCCGCACGGCGATCGACTCGAGCACCCGGCCGTAGGTGTCCTCGTACTTCTTCTCGAATGCGCCGAGCAGGTTGGCCTGGCTGAGCGTGTCGAGGTTTCCGACCGGCACCGAGACGGTGTGGGTCTGGCCCACGTAGGACATGTCGAGTACGACCGAGACGCTGACGTCGTCGAGCACCATCCCGGAGTCGTCGAGGAAACTGCGAACGGCAGCCTCGTTTCGACCGAGCCGCTCGGTCAACGCTGCAACCGCCGCCTGGTCGGCGAGGTCGGCGACCGCGAGGTTGAGCGTTTGGACCACGTCGTGTCGAGCATCGGCAACCGTGCATCCGAGAGCGCTGGTCACGCCCGGATAACGGGGCACGAGCGCGGCCGAAAGGCCGACGTCGGCCAACAGGCCGCAGCTGTGCAACGCTCCGGCGCCACCGAAGGGCATCGCGATGAACTCGCCCGGGTCGTGGCCACGTTCGATCGACACCAGGCGCAACGCGCCCGCCATTCGACTCGTCGCGATGCGAAGGATCGCCTCAGCCGCTTCCTCGATCGACAAGCCCAGGGGTTCGGCCACCTCTCGACGTACCGCATCGCGGGCCGCCCTGGTATCGAGTTGGTCGAGGCCACCGATCGGACGTTCGCCATTGAGGCGCCCCAACACCAGATGGGCGTCGGTAACGGTCGGGCGACCGTTGCCCCGCCCATAACAGGCGGGCCCTGGCACCGAGCCGGCAGATTCGGGTCCGATCCGCAGTATCCCACCGGCATCGACCCACGCCAACGAACCGCCACCGGCGCCGATGGTCGAGATCTCGATCATCGGCGTCCGGATAACCAGGCCGTAGTCGACGCTCGTCTGTGCGCCCGACACCACCTCGCCGTTGGCGATGACCGCTACGTCGAAGCTCGTGCCTCCCATGTCGCAGGTGATGACGTTCGAGAATCCGGCCGCCGCCGCCAGGTGGGCGCCGGCGATCACGCCTGCCGCCGGCCCGCTCAGTGCGGTACGCACCGGTAGCGCTCGGGCGGCCGTCGATGTCATCACGCCGCCGTTCGACTGCACTATGAAGAACCGTCCTCCGAACCCACCATCGGCCAGCGCAACCTCGAGCCGTTCGATGTAGCCACCGACCACCGGCTGCAGGTACGCGTTGATCGCTCCGGTCGAGGTTCGTTCGAACTCCCGCACCTCCGGGAGCAGCAGGGCTGCGCTGGTGACGTGGTCGTTCGGCCACACCAGTTTGACCGCGTCGAGGGCCAACCGTTCGTTCTCGTCGTTCGCATAGGAGTTGATGAACGCTATGCAACACGCTTCTGCGCCGGCTGCGAGCAACACCTGAGCTTGAGCAGTCACCGCGGCCTGGTCGACCTCTTGCACGATCGTGCCGTCGGCACCGGTTCGTTCGGCGACCTCGAGCCGCATGTCGCGTTCGACGATCGGGATGAAGTCGCCCCACAAACCCCACGTGTTCGGTCGGTCGCGCCGGCGCATTTCGAGCACGTCGGCGAATCCTGCCGTGGTGATGATGCCTGTGGTGGCACCCTTGCGTTCGAGCAACGCGTTCGTGCCGACCGTCGTCCCGTGGATCACGGCGCCGATTTCGTCGAACGAGTCGACCGCTGCCCTCACGCCGGCAAGAAAGCCAAGTTCTTCGTCGCCTCTGGTCGACGGGACCTTGGCGACCGTGAACTCGCCGGATCGGTCGTCGACCATGAACACGTCGGTGAATGTGCCGCCCACGTCGATCCCCACTACGCGATTCGACTCCTGTGCCGTCACGTTCCCGAACCCTCTACCGTCGTGTAGCCCAACCGGAGATCGCGTTCGATGGCCTCGAGCGAGCGGTCGGCGGGGTCGCCGTAACCTCCGCCGCCCGGGGAGGCGATGCGAACACGGTCGCCCTTGTGCAGCTTGACCCCCACGATCTTCGACGCCAGCGGCGGGATGAGTTCGTCGCCGGCCACGTCGAAGCTGATTCGGTTGAGCGCGGATGGACCGCCACCGGCCACGCCGGGCGGCGGGAACCGTCCGCGGTCGCCAAAGGCAAAGACCTCGGCGCTCTCGTCGAGCAACTCGATTTCGTAGTCGGCGCCGAGCCCACCCCGATGCTTTCCGGCCCCACCTGAATCTGGCCGCAACGCCCACCTCGTGTATCGGACGGGGTAGGCGGATTCGAGAATCTCGATCGGCGGGATGGTGGCGGTCGATAGCGGCGCATTGCCATGGGACAAGCCATCGCTCACCGGGCTGCCCCCCAGGCCACCGCCGTAGAAGGTGAACATGACCCAACGGTCGCCGTTTGGCTGGTGGCCGGCGATGGAAAGAGCGTTGATGGTGCCGTATGAGCTGCCGTTGCTGATCGCCGGGTCGACTTCGGCCAACGCACCGAAGATCAGGTCCATGATCCGCAGAATCGTCTCGGTATACCCGGCCACCGGGCGCGGCCACGACGCATCGAGAAGTGAACCGTCGGCTATTCGCACCTCGACCGGCTCGAGGCAACCGGCGTTCGCTGGCACATCGCGAAAGATGTGTTTCAACCCCACGTAACAGGCGGCGATCGCGGTGCTCTTCGAGATGTTCACCGGACCGGTGGCGGCGCCCGCTGTGCGGGTGAAGTCGAGCACCAGCCGATCGCCCTCGATCGTGAGATCGAGCGAAACCTGAATCGGCTGGTCGACCGACCCATCGTTGTCGAGGAAATCGTCGATGGAATGGGTGCCATCGGGCAGCGCTGCGATGTTGCTTCGCATGAGCGATGCTGCGCGAGCGGTGAGCTCGGTGAAGGCCGTCGATACCGTGGCAGCGCCGAACTCATCGAGTAGATCGGTCAAGCGGCTGACCCCTAGCTTCAGCGCATTGAGCTGTCCGAAGAGGTCGCCGTACGCATTGGCGGGCACCCGACTGATCGCGCAGACGAGGTCGACGATGTCGCTTCGCAGTTCACCACCGTCGACCAATCGGACGGGGGGGATCAGCACACCCTCCTGGGCGCTCTCGGTGGCCGACGGGTTGTAGTTGCCGGGCACTGCTCCGCCGACATCCGTATAGTGCCCGACCGACGCCAACCAGCAGAACAGTTCGCCATCGCGAAAGAACGGTTGGACCAGCTTCATGTCGTTGAGGTGGGTGCCTCCTCGGTAGGGATCGTTGAAGACCCAGATATCTCCCTCACCTGGCCCGCCTTCCTCGGCGGTTCGATCGATGATGAGCGACACGGCGCCTGACATCGACCCGACGAACACGGGCAGTCCCGAGGAGCCCTGAGCGACGGTGGCTCCGGTGGCCCGGTCGTAGATGCCGTGTGATGCGTCGTGGGCTTCGGCGATGATCGGATTGAAGGCACTACGAAACAGCGTGGCGTCCATTTCGTCGACCAACTGTTCGAGCCGCCCCTGAAGAACGGCGAGCGTGACGGGATCGAGGGTGGTCATGAAGATGTCCCCTCATCGAGCGCAGACACAAGGCAGAGCGGCGAAAGCACGTCGGATACCGAACCCACCGAGGCGAGATCGGCAAGTGACGTTGCCAACCGATCGGCCACGTCGGGTGACAGCAAACCGTCGACGTTGTCGTTGAATTTCGCGGCGAGCTCCTCGGATGAAAGCGGCCGGTGGGAACCACCACGGTTGGTGAGGACTTCCTCGACCAACTGGTGTCCGTCCGTTGTCTGGACGGTGAGCCGGGCCGGGAATTGATAGGGGTAGATGTCGAGGAACGTTTCGCTGCCGACCACGTCGACCTTCGCCATGAGATCGCGGCGACGAGGGTCGATCGCCAGCGCGTCGGTGAAGTCGGCAAGGCCGACACCCAGTCCGCCGCCTCCGAGGAATCCGGCGATGACCGTATATGGCCCGCTGAACTGCGCTTGGTAGCCGGTATCGGGTCGACGTTTCGCGGCGATGGGATCGCCGATGGTTCGAACCGTGGGCGGGGCTACCTCAAGGGTCGCCGTGGAGATGTCAGCGACCGCCAGTCCGCGGTTGCGAAGGGCGATCGCGGCGTCGATGCCGGTGTGGGTGAAGTGGTTCGCGGGATAAGGCTTGTAGAAGATTCCGGCCGCTTCCCAGTTCTCACCGAGCCGATCCAGGGTGGCAGACACCCGGCCCTGGTCACCGAGGAACGCCTGGAACAGGCCGAATCGCCCCTCGATGGCAGTGGGGGGACCGGTGATCCCGCGTACCGCCAACTGGGCGGCGCTGACCCCTGATCTAGCTGCCCAGCCGCAATGCAGTCGCTTGACCGTGCCTCCCGCCCGGTTGGCTTCGATGATGCCGCTGGCCATCGAACACGCTATGCCCATCGCGTCCTGCACGACCTCGGCGCTACCGCCGAGCAGTCGCGCGACTGCTGCGGCCGAACCGATGGCGCCGCAGATCGAGGTCGCGTGCTGACCGCGCTCGAAATACACCGACTGGCGACCTACCGGGTCGTAGCCACCCATACCCAGGCGCACCGTGATCTCGAGGCCGGCGGTGACCGCTTCGAGCAGCGAAGTGCCCGAAGCATCGACCCACTCCGCAGCAGCCAACGCTGCCGGTACGACCGACGCACTCGGGTGCAATATCGAGGGGAGATGGGTGTCGTCGTAGTCGAGCGAATGGGCGAGCACTCCGTTGACGAACGCGGCTTCGGCGGCCGACATCTTCACCGAAGCGCCGATGGCGGTCGATTGTGGCGCAGTTCCCTGATCGGTCGAAAAGCCCACGATCGACCGGCTCGTGTCGAGTGTGCTGGCCCGCACAGCGATGCCCACGATGTCGATGATCCGAGCTGGAATGCCGTCGATCACCTCGCTGGGCATCGAGCCCGTGGCAAGCGCGGCGAGTTGGGTGAGGATCGGAGTGTCGGTCATGCGATGGCGAGAGGTCGGGCAGGTGCGCCGGTGGCTCCATGAATGTTGAGATGAGCCAAGACAAAGACGACTTCGTGCGCGCCGGCAGCGGCAGCGTCATCGAGGTTCATCGCTTCGATGATGTTGATTCCCGCCTCGACCAGGAGCACACGATGCGCGGGAAGGAGCGCGTGTCCAGCACCGGGTGGGATGCACTCGAACGCGACGGTGTCTGCGCCTGCCAGGGCTATCCCATGTTCGGCCAACCATTGCGCCCCCGCTTCGCCCACTCCGGGCACCCCGGTACCTACACCCCGATACGCGGCATCGTCGGCGAAGTGTTTCCCCCACCCGCTTCGGATCAGCACCGCGTCGCCGGCCCTGACCGGCGTGGCTTGTCGCACGACCGTCGCCTCAAGGTCGGACGCGGTGATCTCGTACCCGGGTTCGCAGACTTCGACACCCAACATGGCCGCAATGTCGAGAAGCACACCTCGGCCGACGAACGGCGGGAGTTCGTGGATACCCAACACCTCGAACCTTCCGGTCGCCTGCGCCTCGGCGGCCGATACACCACCGAATAGAAGGCCGTCGTGGCTGACGTGGGCCAGCGCGTCGACATGGGTGCCGACGTGGCAACCGGTGGTGAGTAGGTCGGCGGCGGCCGAACCGCCGTCGTCGCGAACCCGGTCGCCGTGGAGTCGATCGAGGCAGTGCCGAAACGACGGGTGGTTCGGCGACTGCGCCATGCCGTTGCTCATGCTGCGGCCCAGGTCGTGGATGGTGGCGTGGCCGAGTAGTTCCAGTAGAGCGGCGACGTCGCTCATGCGATCACTCCGTCTTGGCGTAGCTCGTCTAGTTGTTCGTGTGAGATTTCAAGCTCGTCATGAAGCAGGGCGTCGGTGTCGGCCCCCAACGAGCGACCGGTATGGCGAATGACGCCCGGGGTTTCCGACATCTTGAACAACACGTTCTGCATGGCGACGGTACCCAGGCTCTGATCGTCAACCCTGACCACGGCTCCCCGGGCCTCGACCTGCGGATCGGCCACATAGCCTGCAACGTCGTAGACCGGGGCCAGTGCCACTTCAGCGGCAGCGAACTCGGCCACGACCGTCTCGAGGTCGAGTCTGCCGATCCATTGGCCCATCGCCTCATCGATCTCCTCGGCGTGTTCGGCCCGTCCTGCCCCTGTGCCGAACCATGGCTCGTCGGTCAGGTCGGAACGACCGACCAACTCCATCGCACGGCGAGCGATGGATTCTGCACTCGACGACACGACAACCCAGTGTTGATCGGAGGTGAGGTATGTGTTGCGGGGCGCGTTGTTGTTCGATCGGTTTCCCGAACGCGACTGCACATGGCCGGTCTGGTCGTAGGTGATGATGTGAGGACCCAACGCTGAGGTCAGCGGCTCGAGGATGCTGAGGTCGATCTGTTGACCGACCCCTGTGCGGTCGCGGTGGTGGAGAGCCATCATGACCGCCGAAACGCCAACCAGGCCGGCGATTGAGTCGGCCAGACCAAAGGGGGGAAGGGTAGGTGGGCGGTCGACTTCGCCGGTCATGTGGGCGAACCCGCTCATCGCCTCGATAAGCGTCCCGAACGCTGGACGATTGGCATACGGGCCATCCTGTCCGAACCCGGTGATGCGACAGAGCACGATGCCCGGATTGATCTCGGCGAGGCGGTCGTATCCGAGTCCCCAACGTTCGAGCGTGCCCGGCCGGAAATTCTCGACGACGACGTCGGCGGTGGGCACCAGCTTTTCAAAGATCTCGGCGCCTTCGGGCGAGCCGAGATAGAGGCCGATGCAGCGCTTGTTTCGCGCGACGACCTTCCACCACAACCCCTCACCATCGATCTGGGCTCCATGCCCGCGCAATGCGTCGGCACGGGTTGGGTGTTCGATCTTGATCACGTCGGCGCCGTAATCGGCCAGGACTTGACAGGTGGTCGGGCCAGCGAGCACGGTCGAGATATCGAGAACCCGCAGGTCGGTGAGTGGACCGGTTCGAGGTTTCGTCACGTCAGACAGCCTCGGAACACTGTTTCGCCCAGTGGAACATAGCCTGTAGTGTCTCGTACGGTGGACTGTGGGACAACCCCTTCCGATTGAGGAGGAATCATCGGTGTCGACATCGACGAGTGGCAGAAGCCTAGCGACCATCGAACGAGCAGCCGAAGTGCTCTTTCTCCTGGCGACGAAACAAGGCACCATCGGGGTTACCGAGATCTCGAAAGAGCTCGAAATCTCCAAAGCGGTGGTCCACCGCATCCTCACCTCGTTGTGTGAGCACGATCTCGTGGTCGCCGACCTGGTGACTCGGCGCTACTCGCTTGGTCCCGGCGTGCTCCGACTTTCGGCTGCCTACCTCGACAACCTCGATATCCATTCGATGGCGCTCGACGCGATGCACCGCCTCAGCGCGACGACCAACGAAACAGCGACGCTCTCGGTTCGCAACGGGAACACGCGGGTGTACGTCGACCAGGTAACACCTGCGCGAGAGGTCAAGATGACCGTTCAACTCGCCGCGGCGTTCCCCCTCCATGCCGGCGCGTCATCGAAGGCGTTCCTGGCGTGGCTCAGCCCCGAAGAGATCGATGGCTACCTCGCCGAGTCGGCGCTCGAAGCGCTCACCGATGCGACGATCGTCTCCGAGTCCGAGCTTCGCACAGAACTCAAGCGCATCCGTGAGCAGGGTTTCGCCGTGTCGTTGGGCGAACGTCAGGTTGGCGCTTGTTCTGTCGCCGCGCCGGTGCTCGATCAGCAGCATCGGCCGGTTGCCGTCATCAGCGTTTGCGGCCCGATCGAACGATTCCGACACGAGGTCGCCAGTTCGGCGGAAACGCTCACCGAAGCTACGAGGGAGCTCTCGACCCGCCTCGGCGCCCGATCCGATGAATCATGATCGATCAGATTCGGGTGGCAGCCGGCCAGTTCGCGGCTACCACCGACCTCGCCGAGAACCTTGGTAGCTGTCTACGACTGATCGATGAGGCCGCGGCCAACGGTGCGGCACTGGTCGTCCTGCCCGAATTCGCCAATCATCTGTCGGTATACGAGAGCCTCGACCATTGTCGCAGCGTGGCGGTAGAGCTCGACGGCGCCTGGATGTCGACGATCTCCGAGCGAGCAAGGGCGCTCGACATCGGCGTGGCACTGGCGGTCACCGTCCCCCGCGACGATCGTGTGACGATCACCAGTGTCCTTCTTGATGCTGTGGGCCAGATCATCGCCACCGCCGACAAGCAGACGCTGATGGGCAACGAGCGCACCTACCTGACCGGTGGGACGTCGGGCAGCCCACTGGCCGACACCCGCTACGGCCCTCTCGGCATCTATGCCTGCATGGACGGCGTCACCTTCGAGACGCCTCGGACGTTCGCGGTTCGCGGCGCCCGCCTCTTGCTCAACAGCCTCAACTCGTTCGCGCTCGACGAGGCCGCTCTTCACATCCCGGTTCGAGCGGTCGAGAACGGCGTGTTCGTGGTAGCGGCCAACAAGGTCGGGCCGCTACTTCCCGTCGACCAGGTGGAGATGCTCAGTCAAGCGCTCGGCGTCCCGCCCCAGGTACTGCAGGGTGCCGGCGAGAGCCAGATCGTCGCCCCCGATGGCGAGGTCCTGGCATCGGCGAACCGAACCGAGGAAGAGGTGATCGTCGCCGACATCGATCTGGCCGAGGTTCGCCTGCTGGACGATCGATTCGGCCATCGCCGACCCGAGATCTACGGTCCGCTCGCGAAGCCACACTCGGCCACGCCCCGCGACGACGTTCCCGAAAGCATCGTAGTTCGGTGTGTGCGCAGTCAATCTTCGGACGCTGTCGGGGCGCAACTCGTCGTGCTGCCCGAAGGCACATCCCCACCCGCGTCGATCCCCGACGGGGTCTGGGTGGCCACCTCCGCGGTGGTTGGCCAACGACACGTCGGACAACTATGGACCCGCAGCGGGCTGCGCCACGAACAAGCACAGCTTCATCACTCCGACCGGTTCGACGCGACCGAGTTCGGCGACGAACTAGCACTCTGCGAAACACCGTTGGGCGACATCGCCCTCATTGTCGGCGACGATCACCTATATCCGGAGGCCGTCCGTCTGGCCGCCATCCAGGGCGCCCACATCGCCGTCGTCCTCTACCACCCGACGCACGCGTGGCACACCGATCTGGCACTTCGCGAACGGGCGGCAGAGAACCGCTTGTGCCTGGTCGCCTGCACCCCGCTGGGTGTCGACGGCACGACAGTGCTCAACCCGCCTCGTGATTCTCTCTGGTCGACCGATCGGCTACACCCCTACGATGGCACGATAAATACTCCTGACGCGGTCGCCGCCGGCCCCGACGACCCGATCCTGGAGTCCCGGATCTATCCAGCCCGGGCATTGCACCGTGAGGTTTCGCGCGATACCGACCTGGTCGGTGGCCGCTCCTGGCAGGCTTCGGCCGCATTGCTGTGACAGCCGAACACCTCCGAGCTCTTGTCGCCGCGCCGGACCCAACGGTGCTCGCCGGTTGTTACGACGGTGTCTCGGCTCGTCTGGTCGAGCAGGCCGGATTCCATGCCGCGCACATGTCGGGGTTCGCGGTCGCGGGTTCGTTGTTGGGAAGGCCCGACGTCGGCCTGCTGACGATGACCGAAATGGCGGATGCGGCAAGTCGAATCGCCCGGGTGTTGTCGATACCGCTGCTCGCCGACGCCGACACCGGATATGGCAACGCCCTCAACGTAGTTCGCACCGTCGAGGCCTATATCGCAGGCGGCGTGGCAGGAATGCATCTCGAAGACCAACAGATGCCCAAGCGGTGCGGTCACCTCGCCGGCAAGACGCTTGTTCCGGTCGACGAGATGGCGGGCAAGCTCCGCGCTGCTATCGACACCCGCGATGCCGTGGGCACCGACATCGTGATCGTCGCTCGCACCGATGCTCGCGCCGACGAGGGACTCGGCGCCGCCCTCGAACGAGCCCGCCGCTATCGCGACGCTGGGGCCGACTTGTTGTTCGTCGAAGCGCTGCAGTCGCCAGCCGAGGTCGAAACTGTCGCCGAGACCTTCCACGACATACCTCTGGTCTTCAACGCCTCAGAGGCCCGGCCACCCGAGTTCACGTTGGACCAACTCGGTGGGATGGGATTCGCTGTGGTCTTGGCGCCGATCACCACGTTGCTCAGCGCTACAAGAGCGATGCAAGACAGCCTGACCGATCTCCACGAGCTGGGATTTCATTCCGACCGGCTCGCGACGATGACCAGCTACGACGACTTTCTGCACCTGGTCGGCATCGACGAGATCGACGAGCAGGAGCAGCGCTACTCCTGATCGGGAATGGCGCGAAATGCCAAACCCGCAGGTCAGTGGATCACGACCACGGCGGGTTGGGCTTGGAGGACCGCGTCGAACCGTTCGACCAACTCGAGGTACGCGGTGAGATGTTCGGGTCCTTCCTCCAGCCAGGTTTGGCTGATGACGAGATGGGTCATGGGTTCCCCGCGACGGCGAGGACGGCTTCGGCTCGTCGGGCTACGGCAGCGTCGACGAATTCCCCATCGACGATCACCACGGCACGGCCCTCCGATTGGGCAGACCGAAACGCGTCGAGTATTCGTCGTGCCCACGCGACGCGTTCGGCGGGCGGGGCAAAGGCGCGGTGTACCACCCCGACCTGCTTTGGGTGAAGGATCGATCGTCCACCAAAACCTTGGCGTCGTAGCTGGTCGCTCGATACCGCCAACCCATCGTCGTCTTCGAGGTCGGTGAACACCGGCCCGGCCGGCGCGGCGATCATTGCCGCGGCCGATGCCACCACGATCTCGGACCGGATAGCGACGAACTCCCGGTGGTCAACCGAGGGCTCGATACCGAGATCGGCTGCAAGATCGGCTTCGCCCAGGGCCAGCCGAACCACGTTGGGCAACGCGGCGATCTCTCGCGCTTGCACGACGCCGACGGAGGTCTCGATGAGAGCGACCACCGGAAGCGAGGCCTGAGCGCAGGCGGCCAGGTCGGCTTTGGGGATGACGACGCCCAGGCCCGAAACCGGCGAAATTGCGTCGAGGTCGACCGACAGGAGGTCGGAGCGGTTGTTCACCCGCACCCACGCCGGCGTCCCCGGATTCGAACGTAGCCAATCGACCGCATGCTCCCGAGCGTGGGGCTTGGCCGCGTCGGCGACGGCATCCTCGAGGTCGATGATGACCGAATCGGCTCCGCTGTGCAGCGCCTTGTCGAAGCGTTCAGGTCGATCGCCAGGCACGTAGAGGCTGGTTCGGAGGCTGGGAGTTTGCAAGGTCGGTTTCCCGTCTGTTCGGCCTGTCTCAAACGTTGCGCTAAAACCTCGTGGGCCCTAACGTTGGCAAACGAAACAACGTTCCGCTCTTCGGAACGAACATGATCACCGTACTGGGATGGCAGGGGAAACCATGGAAGAGACTCTTGAAGGTGTCGAGGAGATCTTCGACAAGCGCAGCGCAACGGATACAACCCAAGCCTTCGAGCGCCTGTGGTCGATCACCGAAGAGCTGATGGTGAAGATCAGGGCCCGGTTCGAACTCACCCGAGATCCGAGTACCGAAGACCTCGAGTCCTACAGCGGCGACGCCGAATTCCCTTCGGGCCGTCTGGCCGCCTACTCCGGCCCCCAGATCGATTGGCTCGTGCACTCGTGGATCGGCAATCCTCCACTCGGGTTCACCAACATGCACGTCACAGCTTGGTTGGGGCCTCAAATCGACGTACCCCACCTCGGCATCGCCTGGGGCACCCTGCCCGACCTCTGGTTCTATATCGACTACAACCCTCGTTCCGACCTCATGCTCGATACCGAGGCACTCGACAAGTACTACGCTCCGATGAACGAGGAGTTCCTCGAACTCCGAGCCGACGATGGCCTGGCGCCATTCACTTCGAAGGCGCTGTACGTGCGGCAAGCCTTGAGCGAGGTCGCCACATGTTTTTCTGTTCCCGAGACGGTGTACGACGAAGCCAGGCTCGAACAGATTTCAGAGATCGCCCATCGCCGCGTCGACCAGTGGTTGGCGTTCGTCGACGCCGCAGAGCCGGTGCCCGAGGAGCGTCGGGCACAACTCGCTGCCGACGACCTCACCCGGCGCCGCAACATCGCCGAGCGCGATCCGGCCAACATCATGGCGGTCCGCTTCTTTGGCGAAGAACTTACCGATCGGCTGGTCCGCGCACTGTGGGGTGGCGACCGCCAGCTGCCCCGTCCGAAATGACGAACCGCCTCCGACGAATGGCGAGAGGCACGTGTTGATCAAGAACCATTGGTACGCAATCGAACTGGGCAACAAGGTAGGCGACGAACCAGTTCAGGTACGGGTGCACGGCCACGACCTCGTGCTCTGGCGGAGCAACGATGGAACTGTCAATGCGCAATCCGACCTGTGTATCCACCGCGGAGCCTCGCTCGGCGGTGGCCTGGTCGTCGATGGCTGTGTCCAGTGCCCGTATCACGGGTGGCGATTCGACAGCGATGGCGTGTGCGTGGAGATTCCCGCCAACAAGGCCGGGCTACCCATCCCAAAGAAAGCGCGCGTCGACTCTTACCCGTGCGTCGAACGGTACGGCTTCGTCTGGGCCTTCCTCGGCGATCAACCCGCCGACGACCGCCCACCGCTCACCGAGTTGGCCGGGCTCGACCACAGCACCGAAGCCAGGGCCGAGGGATATCGGGCCGTGTTCGGAGAGTTCACCTGGCAGGCGAGCTACGACCGCGTCCTCGAAAATGCGGTCGACATCGCCCACACCCCGTTTGTGCATTCGGGCACGTTCGGCAATGCCGACGAACCCGAGATCCAAGACTTCGACCTCGACGAGGTCCGTGAAGGAGGCGTGCTCCGGCAGGTCTCAGCGACCGTGCTCCTCAACCCTCCCGCACCGTCAGGCATTTGGAGAGTCCTTCGAAAGAACGCCGAGCGCCCGCTGGTCAAGACCACCACCGGGTTCTATCCCCCGAATGTTTCGATGCTGATCGTTCGATTGCCTCTCGGTGAGATTCGAATCTTTGCCGCCGCTGTACCCATCGACGAACACACCACGGTGTCGAAGTTCATCATGATGCGAACCTTCTTCACCGGAGGTTGGGCCGACAAGGACTCGATCAAACGAACGACGAAGATCTTCCTCGAGGATCAGCCAACTGTCGAGGGGCAACGTCCCGAACTTCTGCCGTTCGATCTCTCGGCGGAACTGCACGTGAAGTCTGACGCTATTCAGCTGGCGTACCGCCGCTGGCGCCAAGAACAGATCGATGCCGGGCTCGGCATTCCGACGCCAACCGATGTGCAGGCGCGCCGCTCTGTGGCCGTCATCCCCTCCCCCGCCCGGTCAGCTGATCCCGAACTCGCCAATGCGTGGGTTTTCCCGGCCGTCGGCGACCAGGCGAAAGCCCAATCGGACCGGACAGAGCATATGGACGGAGACGTTTCGTGAGCCATACGCAGGACCTGTGCGATCGCACCATCGACCACATCACAAGCTCGTTGGGGCTCGCCGTGCTTCGCAAGGACCGGCTGACCTCGGCAATGGACGGCTCCGATGTCGGCTCGCACCGAGTCCTCGGCATCGAGGGCGGAGTACACCTCGTGTATGTCGGCATGACGGTCGAGCAGTTCGGTCTCGACAGCCACATGTTGTTCGCCTTCACGCCCGCCTCGAGTCCGGTTCCGCACTTCACGCTTGACGCCGTGCTGGCCGGGCCGCATTACGCATTCCACCTCGATCTGATTCCGCGGGTCGACCCGGGCGCGAACCTGGCATACCTCGATCACTGTTTTGCACCGCTGACCGAGGCCCACGATGCGTGTCTCGAGCTCGAGGGGCTAACGCCGGCTCATCTCTCGCCCCGACAATGGCAGTTGATGTCGGCCTGGATGCTCGCCCATCGTGCCGATGAGCCTGGCTTCGAGTCGATCACGCCAATCGTCGATACCTATCGCGACCACTGGCTTGGACTCGTTTCGTCCGGGGTCCCCGATTCGGCTACCGGCGGCGCCACGCCCGAGTTGCTCGCCGCTCGCGACGCTGCCAATCGGGCGGCCATCTTCAGCCACGAGGTCGACCCGGTCTGGGCTCGTGTCGATCAACTGCTCGGCGCCGAGGTGAGTCAGGGCATCCAGGCCAGCCTCCGCGATGCATCTCAAGGGAACGCCTAGATGAGTGAAGACAGGGAAGCGGAAGTGAGCGAATGGCAGGAGCGGATCACCGGTGAGTGGTACGGCCTGCCGTCGGTGTTTGACGCCGACGGTGCGCACACCGGGTTCAACAAGGTGAATCGTTCGTCGGTGTTTGAAGATGGTGTCACCACGTACTACATGCACTGCAACTTCATGAACACTGGACCGTTGCGCAACCGGTTCGAGATCAAGGACTTTGCCTTCGGTGTCGACGACGGCGGCAACAATCGGGTGTATCTCGGGCCCGACTTCTTCGGCGCCGGGCATCCATACGGATCATTGGTCGACTCGCATTACTACTCACCGGCCTGGCGAGCCGATCTCAACACGATGAACCAGATCCTGCCCGACGGCGTCACCCAGGTGTACTCGTCTCTGCTCTTCGAAGGACCGACCCTGTTTTCGGTGTTCAACGGGGTGTACCTCAATGCCCACGACTACGACACCAACCCTGAAACCCGGGCGCACATCGACGCCTTCCTCGTGAAGGAACGCGAGATGGCCGCGTGGTCACACGTGTTGCCCGACCGTACGTCGGGCACCTTCTCCGGAACCTGTGAGGTCTTCGGGCCCGACCAGGAAAAGAAGGGCGAGGTCGAGGTGAGCGTGCGCCACGACCCGATAGACCTTGTGCGGGCCAACCAGACCTGGGAACTGTCGGGCGTGGTGAACCACAAGTTCAACTACGTACGCCAGCGCAACTCGAACCGACACACCTACGAGGGGCCCGACCTTTACGGCAACGCCATCAACTACGGGCGCGCCTTGTACACCACACAGCATCATTCGTCTGAGGCATTCAAGGTCAAAGGCCGCGAGTTCATCATCGACAGCGACTTCACCATGGCCGTCGCGTGGAAGTTGTACTTCGGCGACCTGATGACCGACCTGGTATTCGGCCCGTTGCGCTGGACTCCCGACAGTTGATCGGGCTACCCGAATCAGGCACTCACGTACGGCGAGATTGTCGATCAACCCGCCGGGACGAGACGGTGCCCACAACCCTCGGAACGGTTCGACCAGATCAGGTGAGTCCAATCGTGGGGAGGATGAGGATTACCGTGAAGTCATGGTCCGACTCCATAACCAGGGGGACACATCCTGACCACGCGGATCGATCACTTCATGTAC
>CETT01005337.1_pt1 | contig 38723 bp, 39 predicted proteins | sample 356361 | NCBI WGS metagenome assembly CETT01 (sample SAMEA2622429, study PRJEB7988) | marine metagenome | isolation source: saline water (ENVO:00002010), including | reverse complement strand
AACAGATTTACGGCAAATCTGTAGTATCTAATGCAGACCCTAAATCTACATATTTTAATCTCTTAGGGTCAGAAAACTTAGATACTGATGTAAAGAGAAGAGTTAAACACTATCGTTCAAAAGGCCGCGTAGCAAAACTTATATTAGATTTAAATAGTATACCCTCATTTAATAACTGTGATGAAAGCGACCTTGAAAGCCGAATGATAATTGCGCCATCAATTGATTATATAGAGGAAAATTACAATAGAAGTAAGTTTGATAAACTCTCTGACGAACCTATCATAGAATTATCACTTCAAGAAAATTCAGAAGGCATGAAACGACTAAATGTACAAGTTCAATACGCATCATATAAAGTTCAGCATGGCTGGGATGAAGCTAAAGACCAATGTATAAATTCTGTCATTAAACTCATTAAGAAATACTCACCTGAGATTGAAAAATCTATTGAGGGCAAAAAATTCATTTCACCTGATGATGTAGAAATAGATTATAATGTTTCTGGCGGCCACTGGCATCATGGAGAAATTCAAATCGACCAGCTATTTATGTTAAGACCCATTCCTGGTGCATCCCAATATAAAACACATCTCGATGGACTTTATATGTGTGGTGCTGGTTCACATCCCGGAGGCGGACTGTCAGGCATTCCAGGAAAAAATGCAGCTCAGGAAATATTAAAAGGTACAAATTAATGTCAAAAGACAATCGGTTTATAGCACTTAAAAAGACCCCATTTCACTCACGAACTAGTTTAGCTTCAAGAACAAACAAATGGTACAATTGGAATGGATTCACCGTACCAACTGAATACTCAACAACCGAACTTGAATACACAGCAGCTCGTAATGGTACTTCAGTAATGGATCTTACTCCAATGTGTAAATACGAGATAAAGGGAAGCGATGCTCATAAATATATAGATTATCTTGTAACGCGTGACTTGTCTGAAATGAATGATAATACGGTTGCATATATCATTTGGTGCAATGAAGACGGAAAGGTAATAGATGATGGCACGATCTTTAAACATTCATCTGAACACTTCATGCTTTGTTGTGCAGTTAAAATTCTAAATTGGCTTAACGACTCAGCTATTGGATTTGATGTAACTATAAAAGATGTTACTGACACCATCGCTGCATTATCAATACAAGGACCTACTTCTTGTTCTACTTTAAAAAACTTCGGAGCAGACTCACTTGAAAATATGAAACCTTTCGAAATGAAAGAATACAATATAAATGGATACAATGTCTTAATATCAAGAACAGGTTTTACTGGCGATCTTGGTTATGAACTTTGGACTGATCCTCAAAATGCTGAAACGATGTGGGACTCTGTAATGGAAGCAGGAAGTCTTCTAAAAATAAGACCATTTGGAATGAATGCTTTGGAGATGACTAGGATAGAAGCAGGATTTATTCAAACTAACACTGATTTTGTTGCCGCAGAGGATGCATTAAGACCTGTAAGAATGAGATCGCCCTATGAGATTGGAATGGGTTGGCTTGTTCATTTAAACAAAAAAAATTATTTTGTTGGAAAAAATGCATTAAAAAAAGAAAAGCAATCAGGAACTACTGAAAGATGTTTAGTTGGACTTGATATTGATGGCGATAAACCAGCACACGGTTCAGTTATTTATAATGAAAAAAAAGAGGATATAGGTATTGTTACTGCAGCACTATGGTCACCAACACTGAAAAAAAATATTGCTCTAGCATCTCTCAAAAGACCTTATGGTATTAAGATAAAAGACAATATTTTCGCAGAAATTTATCATCCTGAAGAAATTGAGTATCGAAAGATCTGGGCAAAATGTAAAATTGTTAAACGTCAGTTTTATTCACCAGAAAGAAGAAACAATGTGCCTGCTGACCTTTACGAGTAAGTTTCCTTTAAAATACAACAAAAGTTCGTCATTGAACGCTCATTCAATTTAATATATAATAGGGTATGCCAAAATCTCAAACCAGCAAACCATTAGATAATCTCAAAAATAGTTTAGATGATAGAATTCTCTATCCCTGGCAGTATTTAGAATATCTAGGCGAAGATGACAGAACATTCATTGAAAAATCTGAAGGAATTTATCTATTTGATAAGACGGGTCGAAAACTTATTGATGGACCTGGAGGAATGTGGAATGTAAATGTTGGCCATGGTGTAAAAGAAATTGCTGATGCTGTGTATGCTCAAATAAGAAGTATGCCATATGCCAGTCCTTTTACAGAATCAACAGAAATTGCTTACAATTATGCATCTCGTTTAGTTAAGTATGCGCCGGGTGATTTAAAAAGAGTTTTTTTTACTTCTGGAGGATCTGCAGCAGTAGACTCTGCCTTAAGATTTGTAATGTTCTATAACAATGTTAGAGGATTAAGAGACAAGAAACAGATTATATCAAGACATGATGCCTACCACGGAAGCACATATCTTGGGGCATCATGTTCAGGAAAAGAGCGAGATAAAAATAATTTTGACTTTGCTAATGACATTGTTCACCATTTGTCATCACCGAATCCATTTCGTAAGCCAGATGATATGAGCGATGAAGATTTTTGTGACTTAAAAGTCAAAGAACTTGAAGATAAAATTATTGAGTTAGGTCCAGAAAAAGTTGCTGCATTTATTGCTGAACCAATACTCGCATCAGGTGGGGTAATTGTTCCACCTAAAGGTTATCAGAAAAAGACGTTAGAAGTCTGTAGAAAATATGATGTCATCTATATTTCAGATGAAATAGTTACAGGTTTCGGGAGATTGGGACATATATTTGCTTCAGAAAACTACTTCGATATCCAACCGGACATTATTCTTTTAGCTAAAGGAATTACCTCAGGTTACGTGCCATGTGGTGCCGTTGTAATTTCAGAGCGACTAATGTCACAATTAGATCATAAGGAAAAAGTTATCTTTTCAAATGGCTTCACTGACTCAGGTCACCCAGTTAGTATGGCAGCTGCTACAGCTACACTTGATTATATCGAAAAAACAAACTTACTTGATCATGTGAAAGAAGTAGGCCCTTATCTACAGAGTAGACTTCAAGAATTAACTGACTTACCAATTGTTGGCGAAGTACGTGGTGAAGGTTTAATGGCTGCTGTTGAATGTGTAATCAGTAAAGAAAAAAAGGATCCGTTGAATCTTCAATATGAGATTGCCTCAAGAATTAATTCCCATTGTCAAAACTTAGGGCTGATTGTTAGACCTCTCTTTAATACATGCGTGATGTCACCGTCATTAATAATTACTAAGGATCAAATTGACGATTTAGTGAGTATTCTTAGAAAAGGTATCGAGCTAGCTACAAAAGATATAAAAGAAGAAGGTCTGTGGTCTGCTGAAGCGAATTAAATGATTGAATTCCAACAGCTTTTAGAAAATTACCAAGAAGGTAAAGCACTTCCACAACAATTTTACACAAACGAAAAAATTTTTTCAGAAGAGATGAAAAGAATTTATTTCAAACAATGGTTAATGGTTGATCATGTATCAAGAATACCTAACCCTGGTGATTACTTTGTTTTTGAAGCTGAAAAAGAGTCCATAATTATCATTAGAGGAAGAGATGAAAAAATACGTGCATTTTATAATGTATGTACTCATCGTGGATCAAGGATATGTCTTGAAGAAGAAGGCACAAAAAAATTACTTGTATGCCCTTATCATGCATGGAGCTTTTCAGCTGAAGGAGATCTAAAGGCAGCAAGATATATGCCTGAGGATTTCAAAAAAGAGGAATGGGGTCTAAAAAAATGTCACCTAAAGATTCACGAGGGATTGATATTTATTAATCTCTCTCTTGAAGAACCAATGGACTTCGACGAATTCATTGGTCCACTAAAGGAAATGCTTGAATTTCACCAAACAAGTAAAGCTCGAATTGCAACTAGAAAAAAATATCCAACGGAAGCAAATTTCAAACTAGTTCTTGAAAACTTTCAAGAGTGTTATCATTGTGGCCCTGCTCACCCTGAGCTTTGTTCAATTCATGAAAAAGACTGGGTTTATACAATGGGAGCAGGCGTAAATACAGCACCTGAAAAAGATACAAAAGAATACTTGGACAAAATACAGCCTTGGATCGAGGAATGTAAGAGTAAGGGCGTACCATCTGATACATACCTTGAATCTGAAGATGGTCTAAGAAAAGGTTTAAATCGTTATGTTGACAGAACTCCGATTGGAAATGGTCACTTGTCACAAACTAAAGATGGTAAACCGGCATCATCATTGATGGGTAAATTTAGTGAATTTGACGGGGGTCTCACACAAGTAAGTTTTAATCCTTTTGGATGTTGTTATTTAACAAATGATTTTGTCGTAATGTTTATTTTTAAACCAGTATCAATTGATTATTCAGAAGTTGAACTGGTTTGGCTAGTTGGTGATCAAGCTGAAGAAGGTAAGGACTATCAATCTGACGATGTTAGTTACATGTGGGATGTGACAACACAAGCAGACACAACTATAATTGAAAATAACCAAAAAGGTGTTTATTCACGAGCATTTGCTCCTGGAATATTATCTGAAAACGAGTCTGCAGTTACATATTTTTATGATTGGTATTTTACCAACATGAAAATGGGATCAAACTAAAATCTCTACGCCGTTTTTATTTATTAGAATTAATGCTTGAAATATAAAGCCTTATAATGCTTAATATTTCCTGATAATATGAAACAACTTTACGACAAAGCTATCTATGATTTTGACAATCCTGTATCAAGCTATTGGGAAGAAATAAGTCATCCAGATCAAAACTCATATCCAAAATTAAAAGGAGATCAACAATGTGATATTGCTGTCATAGGTGGTGGTTTCACTGGCTTATCGACTGCATATCATTTAGCAAAACTCTACCAAAGAGATGTAAGATTACTAGAAGCCGGTCATGTTGGTTGGGCTTCCTCAGGTCGTAATGCAGGGTTTGTTTGTTTACCCGCAACAAAGCTTTCAATTCAAACTCTATTTAAAAGATATGGAATTGATGAAACTAAAAAGTTCTTTGCATCACAAGTTGAAGGCATGGATATATTAGATTCAATCATTAAAGATCATAGCATTGAATGTGAGCAAATTGGAGATGGGAATTTAGATGTTGCTCATAGTCCCCATAGTTGTGATGGCTTGAAAGAATGGGGAGATGATTTAAAAAAATATTTTGGCATTAATACTCGTTGGATTCCAAAAGAAGAGTTTGATGAGTCAGGTCATCAATCTACAGAACAATTTGGAGCCGTTTTTATGGAGTCAGGTTTTGCTATGAACCCTCTTGCATTTCTTGGAGGATTTGCGAAGGCAACTGTAGAGGCAGGAGCGGTACTACATGGACATTCAAGAGTTAAAAAATGGGAAAGAAATGGCAAACATAGATTAATAACTGATGAAGGTTCATTGACAGCAAACCAAGTTGTGGTTGCAACAAATGGTTACACTGATGAGTCGCTACACCAGAGTTTTGCTAACCGAATGGTGCCTGTTTTATCAAACATAATTGTTACAAGGGAGATGAGTGAAGATGAATTTAATCTTCAAAATTATAAAACTTTAAACCCTATTTGTAATAGTAGGGAAATACTCTATTACTATAGAAGAATGCCATCAAATAGAATGCTCTTTGGAACTAGAGGAGATACTTACGGTGATGATCAAAGTGCAAATAAAATGAAGGATTATATGACTCAGAAATTTAGAGGTGTATTTCCTTCTTGGGACGATGTTGAAATTTCACATTATTGGCGCGGTACGGTTGTCATGAATAGAGATCTAACTCCAGCATTTGGAAGTTTAGATGATGATCAAACCGTCCACTTTTCATATGGCTATTCAGCAAATGGAAACAATACAACAATTTATTGTGGTAAAAAGCTTGCTGAAATGATTTGTGAGTCAAACAGTGGTTCAACAAATATATCAGAGATATATAGAGGTTTATCACCTAAAATACCTTTTCCATTTCTCAGACTTTGGTACCTGAGGTTGTACCTTTGGTATTCAAAACTTCGGGATAAAAATAAAAAAGAATTATAATTTGCAACCCATAGTTAGATAACATACTATTTTTTGGATGATTAATTGGTGGAATAGTCTTTATTCAAGAAGTGATAATGCAAAAGCTTACGTATTATTATCCCCTGCTCTAATTCTTGTAATACTTGGTATGGCCGTCCCATTGTTGGCGGTATTTTCTGTAAGCTTTACTACTCAAGCATCATTTGAGATTGACTATACCCCAACTTTTGATCGCTATATTGAGTTCATGGATACGAGTTCTAGAACAGGAAACGTATTAACAACTTTGTTAGGTCGCTCTATATCTATTTCCTTTTTAGTTGCCTTTTTTACACTTATCACAACCTACCCTGTTGCATACTATGTTGCATTTTACGTAAAGAAGAACAAAATGCTGTGGTTAGTATTAATGACTTTACCTTTCTGGACTTCATATTTACTCAGAGTGTTTGCATGGAAACTAATTTTAGGTCACAAAGGAGTCATAAATGCAAGCTTAATGACTGTAGGGTTCATTGATGAGCCTCTTGGATTTCTTATGTACAGTCAAACAGCAGTTGTCATTACTCTTGCGCATGCCTGGGCAGCTTTTGCATTGTTGCCTCTCTATGTAAGTTTAGAAAAAATTGATTATTCTCTCATTGAAGCATCACACGATCTTGGATGTACAAAATTTGAAACATTCTGGAGAGTTGTGTGGCCATTAAGTTTACCGGGTGTAATAGGAGCTGTACTGATTATTTTTATTCCAACTGTTGGTGATTATGTAACGCCAGCTTTAGTTGGAGGCACTGAAGGTAGGATGTTATCTAATATGATACAAACTTACTTTGGTCGGGCTAATAATTTTCCATTAGGTGCGGCTTCAGCTGTAATTATGTTGATTAGTGTTGCATTGGTTACAATTGCTGTAAATGTAGTAACAAAAAGACTAACGCAGAGGTTATAGAAAATGAAACTTAACGAAAATAGAACATTATATATTTACGTTCTTATTTATTTTGGTTTTCTTTATATACCAGTAATGTTCCTTCCTATATTTTCTTTCAATCAAGGAATTCATATGGCATTTCCTTTGCAGGGATTTTCAACTGAGCATTACGAGGATATGTGGAATTCACCGAAATTGTTTGATGCATTATGGAATAGTATTTATGTAGGAGTTGTCTCAAGTTTAATGGCAACAATGCTCGCTTTTTTTGCAGCAAAAGCGTTTACAAAGTATAAGTTTCGCGGCCAAGCTTTGTCATATGGTGCTATTCTTACGCCCTTCTTAATTCCTGAAATTATTCTTGCAATTGCTCTATTGGTTATATGGGTATCTGTTGGACTACCTCTAGGACTTACACCCATAATTATTGGTCATGTTCTTTTTTGTACTCCTTTTTGCATGATTATACTTATCGCAAGAATGGAGGGGTTTGATAATAATCTTGAGGAAGCATCGAGAGATCTGGGAGAAGGAGTATTCATGACGTTTTGGAGGGTTTCATTCCCAATTTTACTTCCAGGTTTAATTGCTGCTTTTCTTCTTGGCTTTATAATTTCATTTGACGAATTTTTATTAGCAATGTTCCTTCAGGGCTCAGACCAAACATTGCCTATATATATGTGGGGACAATTGAGATTTGCTAGAAGGTTGCCACATGTATTGGCGCTTGGTGCAGTAATTATAGTTGCCACTAGCCTTGTTGTAATGTTAGCTTATTGGCTCAGGAACGTGGGACAACCTCAGGAGAAGCAAGATTTAACATTTAAAATATAATGAGCGAAAATTTTATAGATATCAGAAATATTTCTAGACATTTTGGAACAGTTAAAGCTGTTGATGATGTTTCCTTTTCTATTAAACAGGGTGAGTTTTTTAGTCTTTTGGGACCGAGTGGATGTGGTAAAACGACATTGCTCCGTTTACTAGCAGGATTTGAATCTGCAAATCAAGGTGAAATTTTTATTGATGGTGTTGACGTTACCACAATGCCTCCAAACTTGAGACCAACCAATATGGTTTTTCAAAATTATGCAATTTTTCCACATATAAATGTAAAAAAGAACATCGAATTTGGAATGAGAAAGGAAAAACTCTCAAAGCAAGAACTTGAAAATAGAGTTCAAGAGGTTTTATCGTTGGTTAAATTAGAAGGTTACGAAGAAAGATTTTCTAATCAGCTTTCTGGAGGTCAAAGACAAAGAATTGCATTAGCAAGAGCGCTTATTAAAAGACCAAAAGTTTTACTCCTAGATGAACCTTTGGGTGCACTCGATAAAAAATTAAGAGATGAAATGCAGATTGAATTAAGAAATCTTCAAAAAGCCGTAGGTATTACATTTGTTTTCGTTACACACGATCAAAGTGAGTCAATCAGTATGTCAGATAGAGTTGCAGTTATGAATGAAGGTCAAATTCAACAAATATCAGATCCACATGATCTATATTATAATCCACAAAATATATTTGTAAGTGATTTCATAGGAACAACTAATTTTTTATCTTCATCTACAGGAAGCAGTAATGGAGAAAATATTATGGTTAAAATTGATCAAATTGGTGAATTTAGTATCAAGAATAAACTGAATATACCTGAAAATGATAGCGAAACAGTAGTTTCTATAAGACCTGAAGCTATTGTCTTATCTCCATCTCCGATTGACAAAGGAGATATTGTAATGGAGGGAACAATTGAAAATTCCTCTTATTATGGAGAATTAACAAGTTTTTACGTAAGAGTTCAGGGCGCTGAAAATCCACTTATCGCGTCCTCACAACGGTTTGATAATAATTCATTTGAAGGAAACAAGTGTTACTTATCTATTAATTTTGAGGATATACACCTGCTAAAAAAAGAATAGCCTGCCAATAAATGACAGGCTACTCAAAAAAGTTAATTAATTTTTTTTAAACAACTCCTGCAGACCATTCAGCCCATCGAGCTTCAATATAGTCTGTTACTTCAGGTTTTGCTTCATTACTGAAGTTACCATTCTGTAAGTGAGTCATTGGATCTAATGCAAGTCCACGTTCAATCTTATCCGCTTCTGAAATTGCTTCGTATCCAACTTTATTTACATGGCCGTATCCATATTCTAAAAGCATAAATGCAGAACATTCTGGAGATTGCGCAGCATTAATTACTTCGTATGCAACATCTAAATTTGCTCCTTTAGGAATACAGAAACCACACATCCAAGTTAAGCTACCTTCTTTTGGAGAGATCATCGGGAAACCAGTGTTCCATGAACTTTCATTCCATACGACTGCAGCATGAACTTCTTCAGACATCATTGCTTCTTCAAGAGAAGTTGGGTCTGGACTAAGAAGTCTTATGTTTGGTCTTAATTTTTCCATAGGACCATCAAATAAACGATCAACGTCCTCAATGGTTAAATCTTCCATTTTTGTTACATCGATCCCCATTCCAATCATGATCAAATATAAAGAGTCTGCAGCACTATCAAGCATTGCAACTTTACCCTCTAGTCTTTTATCAAACAACATCATGATTGTTTCTTTACCTGGATCAGTATTTATCCAAGGTTGTGCATCTTTGTTTACTATTATTGAAGTATCTCCAAATTCACATGGTGCAAACCAGTGTTGGTCTTTGAAGTATGTTGTCGGCATTTTCTTAGAGTCTTCGAATAAATTATTCCAGTGAACACATCTTGATGTATCAATTGGCTGTATAATATCAGCTCTATGCCACCTAAATGGATCTGCATTACATGGGTGTGCAGTATCACACTGGAATCCAGCCCTTATTTTTTGAAGCATTGACTCTGAATCATCAGCTACAGTAAACTCTAATCTATCAGGATCCATTCCTGGATACATGTCAGGTATATCGTATCCTGACCAAGTTAATACTCTTGCGTTATCTGCAGCAAAAGCACTGTTTGCGCCGAATTGAGTAGTTGCTACTAGACCTGCAGCTCCCATCGCCTTCATAAGCTGACGTCTATTAAGCTTCCTGCCCATAATTTGTTTAGCTATATTGCTTTTTGGTTTAGACATAATGACTAACTCCCCTTCATATTTATTAATTAACTATAAAAAATTGTACACCTATGTGGGACTTGGTCAATATATTATCAGCCAATTAAAGGCCATTTTTCCTTACTATTTAACCATGGATCGAGTTTTTCAAAATTATAACCACCTTGAAAGACTTTTTCGTCACAAAAAGCTTTGGAAACTATTTGAATTCCTGTTGGAACACCTAAGTTTGAAAAGCCAGAAGGTACAGCTAAAACTGGAAGTCTGCCTAGAATATTGAAGGGATAGCTCATACACCAAGATACATCCGGTCCCTCCTGTACCTTATTATTAATAATTACTTTATCTTTTTTTAGATCCATATCTGCTTTTACAGACGGTAAACAATTCGTAGGACAAACTAATATATCATATTCCTCAAGAATCGGCGAAATCTCCAAATACATTTCACCTGCAACATTCGCACAGTCACGCGATGTATACCCCAAGTAGGCACCCAGTTCGTCAGAGTAGATTTTTTTATCTTCAGCAATCGCCTTAAAATGTAAATCTGATAATTTTGCATACATTTGTGCATATTCAGTCATTTCTTGCCTTTCATCTTCTGGTACTTCAGCGAGAGTTCTAAAAAATGCTCCGCCGGCATAATGACTGTAACAAGTAGAGTCAACCTCCTCTTTTTTCCAATTGAGTTTTATTTCATTAACACTAGCTCCCAAAGTTTTAAATTTTTCAACTGCTTCAAGTGTATTTTTCTCAACTGTTTCATCAACTTCGAAAAAACCCAAATCAAGTGAGTATGCTATTTTCCAACCCTTTATATTTTCATAATCAAGGGAAAGTGTTTTTTTTGGACTTATTGTTGTTATATCATTTGGGTGTGGTCCACACATTACATTCTGCATTAGCGCACAGTCAGACACAGTTCTAGCCATTGGTCCAACTACGCAGTAATGATCAAGATTAAATGGATGAGCAATTGGATTCCTCCCATATGGTGGTTTGTAGCCAACAATACCACATGCAGATGCAGGTATTCTTATTGATCCACCGATATCACTTCCAGTTGCAATTGTAGTCATTCCAGCTGCTAAAGATGCTCCACTGCCACCAGAAGATCCTCCCGGAGAAAAATTTAAATTCCATGGATTCTTGCTAACACCGTTTAATATTGAATGAGTAAATGACGTTAGGGAAAATTCAGGACATGTAGATCTTGCATGAATAATAGCGCCAGAGTTAACTATTCTTTCAACATCAATATCGGTATGTCTTGATAAATTATTTTTAAACATCTGTGATCCCATTGTGTTTATCTGTCCATCTATCGAAACTTCGTCTTTAATTGCTGTCGGCAAACCATCAAGAGGCAACGTTAATGCATCACTAAAATATTTATCTTCAGACTTTTTTGCTTCTTTTAATGCTTTTTCAAAATATAATTGATTGAACGCATTAATCTCGGGATTGATGCTTTCAATTCTTTTTATTATTTCTTGTAATAATTCAACGGGGGAGATTGATTTATTCTTGAACTTTTTTATTGCCTCATTAGCTGAAAGGTAACAAATCTCTAAGTCTGCAGTATTCATATGTTTTCACTTAATTATTTTATTTTAATTTATCAATTAATTAAATATATTAAAATCACAGTTTATGAATATTAATAGTCAATTAAAAAATATTATAACTTCACAGAAAGTCGATGAAGGTTTCCATCAGTTATTTTTTACTGATGAAAATCTATTTAAATTAAGTTTTGAAGCTATTTTTAAGAAACAATGGGTATTTATTACTCATTACTCTCATTTTTATGACAATGATGAATTCATTTATAATTTAACTGATGGTTATGTTATTGTAAAAAAAATTGGTGATAAGTTAGAAGCATCTCATTCAAATAATACAACAACTTGTCACACTAAAATTTTTGAACATTTAGTTTTTATAAACTTATCAGAAAACCCGTATGATTTTGAAGAGTTTATTAAGCCTCTAGAGCCATATATAAAAATGCACGGTTTAAAAAAAGGCAAAATTGCCTTTCAAAAAGACTACGTATTCAATGCATCTCATCTTGCCACAATCCAGAATTTCAAAGAATGTAATCATTGTTGGGGAGGAGAATTTTCTCATAAAGATTATTTAGATGTTCATGGATCAACTTATTGTAATTCTTACGGGGCTGGTGTTGGATCTGGTATTGAGTCTGAAGAATTTAATGAACGATTAGAAAAGTGGACACAGGATACAAGAAATAAAGGTTTGTTTGTTGATGAATTTTCTGAGAATGATCCAAAGTTTTTTCGTGTTGCTGAAAGAACACCACTAAAAGAAGGAATACTTTCTGAAACAAGGGACGGATCATATAGTTGCACGTCTCTGATGGGAGATTTCAAAAAGTTCGGAGCTGACGGGGGCTATACTGCTGTTGGGTTTTCGCCATTTAATAGTTTTGTGGCGAATAATGAGTTCTCTATTTTGTTTGTATTTTCACCAATATCCAAAAATAAAACAATCGTTACGCAAATGTGGGTAACAGATGTTGAAGCTGAATGTGATATCGATAAAATGATATTTCTTTGGGACAGGACAACCTTGGAAGATTCTCAATTATGTGAGATGAATCAAAAAGGAATTGAAAGTATCGCATATTCAGAAGGTGTATATGGAAGTCTTGAAAAATCTTTAATACTGTACCAAAAATTTTATTTGGACCATTTACAAGATCACATAAGAAGCCGGGCTTAAAACATTTTTTCACCAATGGATACAGCAAAAATCAGTGAACTAGATCAAGCTTTACGTAAGTATAAAAACATAAAATATGTAGACGCCATTTTTACAGATCTTTGTGGGTATATTAGGGGAAAAAGGTTTCCAGTTAATGAGGCTGATAAAATTTTCACTGATGGAGTATTATTACCTTTCTCAGCATTTTATTTAGATGTTTTAGGAGGTGTAACAAATACTCTAAATCTTGGATTTACAGATGGTGACCCTGATGGTGTACTTGTTCCAATAAATGACACTTTGAAAATAGTACCATGGGATAAAAAAGTTCTTCAAGTTCTCATTTCCATGAGAAGCTACCAAGAAAAGTGGGGGGTTATTAAAAAACCAGCTGAAGTTGATCCAAGAAATATTTTAAAAAAAATAATAAAAAAATTTGATGGTACTGGATTAAAGCCTGTCGTAGCTATTGAGCTCGAATTTTACTTACTCGATAAAAAAAGAAACAAAGAAGGCAAACCTGTCCCTGCTAAAGGTGTCAGTAAAACAAATGTATATGGAATACCTGACCTTGATATATTTGGCAGGCTTTTTGATGAAATTAATGAAAATTGTAAAAAACAAGGTATACCAGCTACGACTGCATCAAGTGAATTTGCAGCTGGACAATACGAAATAAATTTAAAACATACTGAAAACTTATTAAAGGCAGCAGATGACGCTGCTTTACTTAGAAGGATTATAAAAGAAACGAGTGCAAAACACGGTTATGAAGCTACATTTATGGCAAAACCATTTTTGGATGAAACAGGAAGTGGCATGCACCTTCATGTTTCTGTTTATGATCAAAAAGGAAAAAATATATTTGCCTCACCTAATAGATATGGAAATAGTAAACTGAAGAATGCTATAGCGGGATTACAATCAAATTTTTATGACAGCTTTCCGATATTTATACCAAACCAAAACGGATATCGAAGAATACAAACTAGAAATTTCGTACCGGTAAACACAAGTTGGTCATGGAATAGAAGGGATGCATCCCTTAGAATACCTGCGGGTTCTAAGAATGCTAAAAGAGTAGAGCACAGGGCAGCATCAGCTGACGCAAATCCTTATTTAGTTTTGTCTTGTGTACTAATTGGAATTCATAATGGTTTAACTAATAAATTGAAACCAACCAATAAAATAGATTTTGACAATACTGAAGGTGCAGATAAACACGCAGACCCTGAAATGCCAAGAAATATGGACGACGCTTTAAATCGATTTGAAAAGTCCAAATTAATGAAAAAGTACCTTGGAAAAGAGTATATGGAACTTTATATCTCTACAAAAAAAGGTGAAATAGAACATATGTCATCGAGTTTTATTCCAGTAGAAGAATACGATTTCTATTTATAAATATGACTGAGCTTGTTTTTTCAGAGGATAGTTACTTAAAAACTATCGATGCTAAAATCACAAAGATAGAGGGCAACGCAATAATAACAAATCGCACAATTTTTTATGCTGAGTCTGGAGGTCAACCAGGAGACTCTGGTGAAATTAGACTACATGATCAGACTTTAAAAATTATTGATACTAAAAAAGGAAACACGCCTAATGAAGTCTTACATATTGTTGACGGTGAATTTGATCGTGGTTTGGTTGGTAAGGATGCTGAATTAATCATAGATTGGGAAAAGCGATATGAACTTATGAAAATGCACACAGGCTGTCATATACTTTGTGGAATAATAGAGGCTGAAATTACTGGGGCGTCTGTAGGTTTTCAAAAGTCTAGAATTGATTTTGATGTTGATCCAAATCTACTGAATAAAGAGGAGCTGAATCAAAAAATTGAAACAATAATAAAAGATGATCATCAAATTTTTTTAAATGAGATTAGTGGTGATGAATTTAAGAATAATCCTCAATTGGTAAAATCTGCAGTTCTTTCTCCTCCAGTAATTAATAACAAGGTAAGAACAGTTCAAATTGGAACTTCTGATAATATTATTGACTTACAATGTTGTGGAGGTACACATTGCTTATCCACAAAAGAACTAGGTTCAGTTGAAATTGGAAAGATTGAAAATAAGGGTAAGAGGAATCGAAGAGTTAATATAAGATTTAAAAATGACTGATATTTTAATTAGTAAAGATGACGGACAGATTGTTACATTAACTCTTAATGATGCTCCAGCTAATTGCCTCACAATGGAGATGATGTCAGCTATACAACTCGAAATTGATCGTGTCAGCGAGTCCCAGGAACATAAAATGGTGGTTCTTGAAAGTTCAAATGATAAAATTTTTTGCAGTGGACATAGTTTTAAAGAAGTAAATGAGATGATATCCAACGAAGATCAAAAGTCACAAGAACTTCTATTTGCAGAGTGTTCAAAAATGCTCATGAAAATTAGAAACAGTCCTAAAATATTTGTTGCAAAAGTCAGAGGTATTGCAACAGCTGGTGGACTTGGATTAGTGAGCATAATGGACTGCGTTTTTGCCTCCAAGACTGCAAGATTTGCTTTGGGAGGAATAAATTTTAATTTTGGTTGTCACCAACCATCAGTATCTGTTTCAAGATCGGTATCTCCTAAAAATACTATGGAACTTTTGGTTAGTGGACTTCCACTAAATGCAGAAAGAGCTCAAGAAGCAGGATTAATCAATGAGTTCTTAGATGATGACAAATTAGATGAGAGAGTTAATAATTTCTGTAAACAAGTATGTGGTCATACACCACAAGTTTTGTCTTTAACCAAAGACACGTTATATAAACAAATCTCAATGCCTATTGATCAAGCATATAATTTTACGAGTCAAGCTATGGTTGACAATCTTCAGATGCCGGAGACCAAAAAGGGTGTTCAATCATTTTTAAAGAAAGACTAACGCTGTATCGAAAATTTTTCTGGCTGGATATCTTTTTTAAGTGCTGTTTCCCTCCTCAAAATAAATATTGCAGATACAATAATGAATCCTGCACCAACATATGTATTCCATGCAGGTATTTCATTCCAAATCATATAGCCAAATATAATTCCATAAATAAGACTAAGATATTTTAAAGGTGTAACAATTGAAACCTCAGCATGCTTAAAAGCTGACGTTAATGCAAGATTTCCAATTCCACCAAATATACCTACAGCTAAAAGAATACTAAGATCAAAAAAAGAAACTGGAACTTTCCATCCACCAAATGGAATTGTAAATAATGATGCTATAAAACCAAACAATGTAAAATACCAAGCGATAAGATATGAGGGCTCTGTTTCACTAAGCAATCTTATTGAAATTGAAACCATTGCAAAAAAGATACAGAAAAGAATTGGAAGAAACATATAAACACTAAACTCACTTGAAGCAGGATTAATTATGATCAACACTCCTGCAAAGCCAAGTAGAATTGCAATCCATCTTCTTACACGAACAATCTCACCTAAAATAAAGATTGACAAAAGTGTACTGAATATTGGTGATGCAAAAGTTAAGCTAACAGTTGTTGCGAGTGGTAAAAAATGAAGACTTGCATAAACGCAAAATAATGCAGCTGTACCAGTTGATGCCCGAACTAACATTAATCCAGGTTTTTCTGTATAGAAAAAATTTTTCCATCTGTTTTTAGGAACAACTAAGAAAAGTGGTATGAGTCCACCTACCATTCTTGCAGCGATAACCATGCCAATACTGTAATCAGCTGTTGTCCATTTAACAGCTATATCCATTATACTGAAACCAGTAACAGATATTAACATGTAAAATGCCCCAAGTTTGATGTTATTTCTATTCATATGAAATTTAATTATATTAGGTTATCATTATTTAATTTTTTATACATATGAACATTTGGAAATATTTAATTGCTGCATCACTTGGCAATATGATTGCTGGACCACTTGGAGCTCTGGCATTTACAGCAGGAGCATTCTTTTTAGGTAAGAAAAATAGTTTTAGAAATCCTGGTTCACAATTTAATAAACAACAAGGCATTTATGCAATAGGTTTAGTCGTTCTAAGTGCTAAGCTTGCAAAAGCTGATGGTCGAGTAACAAAAGATGAAATAGCAAAATTTAAGAAAATTTTCCAAGTACCTAAAGAAAACATGGGGCAGGTTGGTGCTATTTGGAATGAGGCAGCACAAACTAGTGCTGGCTTTGAACCTTATGCTCAACAGTTACGAGATACATTTTACCGTTCACCACAAATGTTGGAACAAATAATACTTGGTTTATTTGAAATTGGTTACGCTGACCACGAACTTTCAGATCCAGAACTTAAATATATCAAAAAAGTAAGTCAGATTTTTGGAATTGATCAAAATACATTTAAACGTTTGAGAAATTCTAGACCAGAATTTGTCAAAGAAGATCCTTATAAAGTTTTAGGTGTCAAAAAATCTCAATCAATTGTAGAAATAAAAAAGACCTACAGAAATTTAGCTCGAAAAAATCATCCTGACATAGTCAGAGCGAAAGGAATAACTGACAAAGGTCTTATAAAAAAAGCCAAAGAAAACTTTCAAAGAATTAATGACGCATACGAACAAATACTCAAAATTAGAGGTGAAAAATAGAGTTTTTTTAGAACCTTTTTTTAATACTTTCTAAATTAATTAGCAGAGTTATAATTAGTAATGGATTTATTAATTTTAATTTCGTTAATTGTAGCAGTCTACTTTATCTATTTAATTAGGCAGGATTTCAAGGATCATTCTGTAAGAATTGAAAGTCAAATGCAGAGAATAACTGAAGTAGTTATTAAGAACCAAGATAAACAGGATTAAACATTTAATTTTTATTCCAATTACCCCTTTTTCTATTTCTTATCAATGGAGGATATACACCGCTTGAGAGATAAATCTTTATGTATCTTTTTTGCAGGAACCATATCTTTTTTAAAACATTAAACATAAATCTATATAGCCATTCAATAAAATTCTATTCTACATTTTTATAAATACATTATATATAGGCTCTATGACAATAGATATTTCAAAATTTGATCACTGGATTGAGGCATGGAAGTATTTTTATGATATAGAATTACAACAAGTACCACTTGATCCTAATGCTGTATTAATTTCTTCAGTAAATGAGAAAGGTGTACCAAATGCAAGAGTCGTATTAGTTAAAGATGTGGGTGATGATGGTTTTGTTTTTTATACAAATTATGAGTCTCAAAAAGGAAAAGAACTATTTCATAATTCGTATGGGCATTTAACTTGGTACAGTAGGCTTCAAGGAGTATCCATTAGGGCACAAGGAAAGATAGAAAAAGTTGATCCAACGATATCTGATCAATATTTTTCAACTCGAGATAGAAATGCGCAAATATCAGCAAATATTTCGAAACAATCTCAAGAAGTAGAAAGTCGATTAGTATTAGATAATGAATTTAAGGAATTTGAAAAAAAATTTGAAGGTAAAGATATTCCAAGACCATCCCATTGGGGAGGTATTTGCTTAATTCCAAGTAAAGTAGAAATTTGGAAAAGTAGAGATGATTATTTGACAAGACTTCATGATCGGATTGTTTTTTCCATTGATAATGGTGTTCTTTCAAAAAAGAGACTTTATCCATAAATAATGATTAAGAACCTGATTATAATTTTAGGTTTCACTGCAATTTTTATAAGTTGTGCAAGTAAACCGCCTACACAGCAGGAGAATATTTGTTCAATATTCGAACAAAAATCCTCGTGGTATCGGATTGTGAACAAGTCTTACGAGAAGTGGGGCGCACCCATACATGTTCAAATGGCAATTATGAGACAGGAGTCCGCTTTTCAAAATAGAATAAAGCCAGAGAGAACTAAACTTCTTGGACTTATTCCTTGGAAAAGAAAATCATCTGCACTAGGCTACTCTCAGGCCATTGATGCTACTTGGGATTGGTATAGAAAAGAGAATAATAAGCCATTAGCTTCACGAGTAAATTTTTCTGACGCAGTAGATTTTACAGGTTGGTATATGAATAAAACAGTTCAAATCAATGGTATCAGTACGAGTGATGCTTATAATCAATATCTTGCATACCATGAGGGTCACGGTGGATTCAAAAAGAAAAGCTTTAATGATAAAGACTGGTTAATAAATACAGCTCGGGATGTGGATGAGAGATCGAAAAAATATAAGTCTCAATTAAAAGAGTGTGAAGATAATTTTAAAAAGAAGTTTTTAGGAATTTTCTAAATTTATGAAAAAAGTTATAGCATTAACTATGGGTGATCCATCTGGAATTAGTACAGAAATTACAATAAAAGCATGGAAATCCAAAAAGGTAAAAAATCCTTTTTTTCTAATTCACGATCCTGATTATGTAAAAAATGTTGCAAAGAAAATGGGTAAATCACTCAACATTCGTGTTATTTCCTCAGTTGATGAAGCATCAAAATATTTTAGTAAATCTCTACCTATAATGCCTATTGAAATTTCAAAAAAAACAAAACTAGGTAAACCTGATAAAAGTAACGTTGAGAGTATTTTAAAATCTATAAATTTAGCAGTAGATTTAGTCAAAAAAAAGCAAGTAACGGCTATAGTTACAAATCCAATCTGTAAAGACACAATAAGCTTAAAGAAAAAAAATTTCAGCGGGCATACAGAGTATCTACAAAAAAAAGATAAGTCTAAAAGCTGTGCTATGATGATGGTTAATAAGTATACAAAAATTATTCCATTAACTACACATCTACCTTTAAAAGATGTTTCAAAAAATATTAATTTCAAAAAAATTAATAATGTTGCAACAGTAATTAACCACTCATTAAAAAAAGATTTTAGAATTAAAAAACCAAAAATAGCCGTCTCAGGTCTTAATCCCCATTCTGGAGATGGAGGATTACTTGGAAACGAAGAAAAAAAAATCATTCATCCTACAATTATAAAACTTCGCGCACAAAAAATTGATATCAACGGTCCTTTTGCGGCCGATTCTTTATTTAGAAAACATAATCTAGAGTCTTATGATGCTTTTTTATGTATGTATCACGATCAAGCTTTAATTCCTGCAAAACTCTTATCTTTTGAAAAAACTGTCAATTATACAGCCGGTCTTTCCTTTATAAGAACTAGCCCAGATCATGGTACAGGTTTTGATATCTCTAATAAGTTTTTAGCTTCGTGCACAAGTTTAGTTGAAGCAATCAATATGGCATCAAAAATTGCTGGCAAAAGATATTAGATGAGCGCATCTCTTTATCCCGCCTTCCTGGTTTTTGCAATTATTATGGTTGTAACCCCTGGTCCTGCCAACTTATTACTTATGAGCTCAGGAGCAAGCCATGGATTTTATAAATCAATACCATTTGTTGTAGGAGTTACTTTTGGAAAACTATTTTTAACAATTGGACTTGGTTTTGGTTTTCTGACTATATTAAATTCAAATGTATTGTTTTTACAAATATTAAAATTTATTGGCACAGCATATATTTGTTGGCTCTCATATAAACTTCTTTATCTTGATTTTACGAGTAACAACTTGAAATATGAAAAAAGTGTTCCAAGTATTTTTAATGGTCTATTGGTTCATCCTCTAAATCCAAAAGGATGGGCAATGGTGATCGCAGCTTACACACAATTTACATCTCTTGGAAACTTACAATCAGAAATAAATTGGATAACCGAAGTAATTATTGTCGCCTCAACTTTTTTTGGCATTCAAGTATTTAGTCATTCTTTGTGGTGCTGGTCTGGAGATATAATATTTAAATTCTTATCAAAGAAAAATTTTTTAAAAAAATTATTAGTTATTACTTTATCTTTTTTAACAGTGGCTACTGTCATATATAGTAATTTTTTTATCTAATACGTTCTAAACTATTTTTTTCAACAGATAAGCTAAATGACTCGAACAACTTTTTTGAGAAGTCATCTGTTGTGGCAGAATACTCAGGATGCCATTGTACTCCAAAAAAATATCCGCTGTAGTTCTTTAGACTTATGGCCTCAATTGTGTCATCTTTTGCTACGCCTTCTGTTACTAGATCACTGGCAAGTTGATCTATTCCCTGGGTATGTAGAGAATTAACTTCAATTGTTGGTGTGCCTGCGAGATTTTCTAATTTGCCATTAGTAGTTAAATACACTTCATGTTGTTTAGAAAATTGTACCTCAGCATCATCTGACACTGGACATCGATGGTCCATCCTACCGGGAACTTCATGAATGTCTGCATATAATGAACCTCCAAGAGCAACATTAACCTCCTGAAAACCTCTGCAGATGGCCAGCATGGGAATCTCTTTTTTAAAGATGTAATCTATCATTGGTAAAACAGTTTTATCTCTGTCTATATCGATTGGCTCAACAATTTTATCTTTACTATAGAATTCTGGATAAACATTTGAAAGACTGCCGGTAAGTAACACACCATCAAATTTTGTAAGAATACTTCTGTAGTCAATTAAATCACCCAAGGCTGGCAATATTACAGGAATCCCACTTGTAGCATTTGCAACTGCTTTAATATAATTTGTTCCTGAGGCATGATAAGTGCGATGTAGTTCTGCTTTTTCGATAACATCTGCAAAGACGGCAATCAGTGGTTTATTTTGTGAATACATTAAATTTTAGTTTACTTATATAATAGAAATATCATATAACAAAATTGTATGGTAATTAATATTCACGAAAAAGAAACACAAGCTAAAACTTCATCTGCCTGGGATGATATTTTAAATTTTCAAAACCAACTATCTGATGAGGAACAGATTCTTCAATCTTCTGTAAAATCGTACTGCAGAGATAAATTACTTCCAAGAATAGTAAGCGACAATAGAAATGAAAATTTTGATAGAAGTATTTTTACTGAAATGGGTAAGCTTGGTATTTTGGGTTCTTACTTAAATGGATATGGCTGTGCTGGGTCAAATTTTGTGTCTTATGGATTGATCGCACGAGAGATTGAAAGAATTGATAGCGCATATAGATCAATAATGTCTGTACAAACTAGTTTAGTGATGCTTCCAATTTATAAATTTGGAAGTGAAGATCAAAAACAAGAATATCTTCCTAGATTAGCATCTGGAGAGTTAATTGGATGCTTTGGACTAACAGAGCCTGATGCTGGAAGTGATCCTTCATCAATGAAAACAAATGCAGTAAAAGTTAGAGGTGGCTACGTAATTAATGGAACAAAAACGTGGATTAGTAATGCACCTCATGCAGATGTTGCAATTGTTTGGGCAAAAGATGAAAGTGGCAAAATAAAAGGCTTTATCATAGATCGAGATAGTGAAGGGTTGTCGACTCCAAAAATAGAAGGAAAGTTATCACTGCGAGCTTCTGCTACTGGACAAATTATATTAGAAAACGTTTTTTGTGATGATAGTAAAATTCTTCCAAATGTTTCTGGACTGCGAGGACCATTTGAATGCTTGAATAGCGCAAGGTACGGGATCTCCTGGGGCGTATTGGGGGCTGCAGAGTTTTGTCTAGAGACTGCAAGACAATATGCATTAGATAGAATTATGTTTGGCAAACCTATAGCTGCAACTCAACTTGTTCAATCTAAACTTGTAGATATGCAAACTGAAATAACTTTGGGTTTACAAGCAGCTCTTCGTATTGGTAGATTAATGGATAATCAACAATCAGATGCAAATATGATAAGTTTTATAAAAAGGAATAACGTGGCAAAAAGTTTAGAGGTGGCAAGAAATTCTAGGGATATATTAGGTGGGAACGGTATATCAGATGAATATCATGTTATGAGACATATGGTTAATCTTGAAACAGTAAAAACCTATGAGGGCACTCATGACGTACATACTCTAATACTAGGTCGTAATTTAACAGGAATTCAGGCATTTAAATAATGGCATACTTAAATAGAACAACAGAACAGTGGCAGGAAATAGATTCGGCGCATCATCTTCATCCATTTACCGATTATAAATCTCTAGCCAAAGAAGGTAGCAATATAATTGTAAAAGCTGATGGTGTTTACCTAACAAATACTGACAATAAACAATTTTTAGATGCTATGTCTGGTTTATGGTGTGTAAATGTGGGTTACGGTAGAAAGATTTTAGCTGACGTTGCTTATAAGCAAATGCAAGAATTACCTTATTATAATTCATTCTTTAAAACCGCTACAGCACCTTCAATCGAGCTTGCTCAACAATTGGCAGAAATTTCACCTGGTGATCTCAATCATGCATTTTTTTCCTCCAGTGGATCTGAAGCAAATGATACTGTGGTTAGAATGGTTCGTAGATACTGGGATCTTAAAGGACAACCAAATAAGAAAACATTTATAAGTCGAGAGTATGCTTATCATGGCAGTACAATGACAGGTATGAGTCTTGGTGGAATGACAGCTATGCACGAACAAGGAGGTATGATGCCTGGTTTCGCTCATGTAATGCCTCCCTATTGGTATAAATATGGACAGGAAATGTCGCCAGAAGAGTTTGGAATTTTTACTGCAAATAAAATCGAGGAAAAAATATTAGAACTTGGTCCAGAAAACATTGCTGCCTTCATTGGAGAGCCAATACAAGGTGCAGGTGGTGTAATAATTCCTCCAGAAACTTATTGGCCAAGAGTGCAGGAAATCTGTAGCAAGTACGACATTCTGGTCGTCGTTGATGAAGTTATATGTGGTTTTGGAAGAACTGGCAATTGGTTTGGCTCAGACACATATGGAATTAACCCAGATATTATAACAATGGCAAAAGGAATCAGTTCAGGATACATACCACTTTCAGGAATTATGGTTGGAAAGCGCGTTTCTGACGTACTTATAGATGAAGGGGGAGAATTCTATCACGGATATACTTATTCTGGTCATCCTGTTGCTTGCGCGGTAGCAATCGAAAATTTAAAAATAATCAGAGAAGAAAATCTCATAGAGAATTCTAAAAATACATCGGTTTATTTAAATGAAAAAATGAAAGAGATCGCTGACCATCCCTTAGTTGGAGAGGTAAGAATGAAAAGTTACATTGGTTGCGTAGAGCTTGTTAAAGACAAAGAAAAGGGAACTATGTTTGAGGATACAGGTACGGTTGGAACAATTTGCAGGGATTATTGTATTGAAAATGGTCTTATTATGAGAGCCGTTAGAGATGGCATGATATTTTGTCCTCCACTGATTTTCTCAAAAAATCACATTGATGAGCTTGTCGAGAAATTAAAAAAATCTCTCGATCAAACACATAATCATATTAATAAAAATTAAACTTTTGATTTTTGCCTTAAATTTGTCGAAGACTCCCTAACATCAAAATCATTTATTAAATACCATCCAGGTATATTTTCAAAAATATCCTTCTTGGTTCTATGATCAAATTTGTAGTCTTTATATTTTATTGAAACTTTCGACTCTAATGATTTCTTCTTCGTTCCATATCTATTGAATATTGCTAAAGGCATTTGTTTAAATATTTTATCGTATTTTTTCCACTTATCTATTTCAAGAAAAGAGTCAGTACCCATAAGAAAAATAAACTTATTTTTTGGAAACGATTTTTTTATATAATCTAAATTATCAATTAAAAAAACAGATTTAGTTTTTTTTTCAAAGTTTTTGATAATTAACTTTTTCGAAGTTATAGATTTTTTAAGTAATCTAATTCTAGTGTTATAGTCTAAATATTCATATCCTTTTTTAAGAGGATTTTGATTTGTAATCATCAACCATACTTGGTCGAGATCAAAAATATTTATCGCTTTTTTTGCGATAGCTATATGACCTTTGTGAATTGGATTAAAGGAGCTTCCCAAAATACCTATTTTCATTTTTAAGGTCTAATTTGTCCAGATCCACGGACAACATACTTGTAAGTTGTAAGTCCCTCTAACCCGACTGGCCCTCTCGCGTGCAATTTACCAGTTGCTATGCCGATTTCTGCACCCAATCCAAATTCTCCCCCATCAGCGAATTGTGTTGAAGCATTATGCATAACAATTGCACTTTCCACTGAATTTAGAAACTTTTCTATGTTCGATCTATTTTCTGAAATTATGCTTTCTGTATGTCCAGAACTATATTTTGAAATATGGTCCAATGCGTCATCTATGCCGTTTACAATTTTTATCGATATAATTGCGTCTAAATATTCTGTTTTCCAGTCTTCCTCAGTTGCAATTTTGATATTAGGAAACTTTTCTTTACATATTTCATCTCCTCTTATCTCACAACCACCATCGCTTAATAATTTTATTATTTCTGGCAGATGAGTATCTACACAGTCGCTATCAACAAGTAGAGTTTCTGCGGCACCACATATTCCAGTTCTTCTTAACTTTGCATTCTCTACTATTTTACTCGCTTCAGATGGTTTAGAACTTTTATCAACGTAAACATGACAAATGCCATCTAAATGGCCAATCACTGGTATTTTAGCAGTATCCTGAACTTTTTTTACAAGACCTTTTCCACCTCTTGGAACAATTACATCAATAAAATCTGTCATTTCAGCTAGCATAAAATCAACTGCCGCTCTATCTGTTGTTTCAATATATTGAATAATGTTTTCATTAAATGAATTTAATTTGAAAGCATTTCTCATTGAGTTTACAAGAGCCGTGTTGGTATTAAAACATTCAGATCCACCTCTTAAAATTACACTATTACCTGCTTTCATGCACAATACAGTGGCATCAACTGTAACGTTTGGTCTGCTTTCATAAATTATTCCAATTACACCAAGTGGAACAGAAATTCTCTCAACCACCATACCGTTTGGTCTTTTATTTGTTAAAAGAATATTTCCAACAGGGTCACTTAAAGATATGACGTTTTCAATTGACTTTATAATTCCATTAAACCTCTCTTCATTTAAGAGAAGGCGATCAACCATAGCTTTTGAAATTTTCTCTTCACATAATTCTATATCTTTCCTATTAGCTTCAAGGATACTGTTCATATCTTTCTTCAAACAACTAATTATAGAATTTAGAAGTGCATTCTTTTCGTCAGTAGACAAAGGCTTAATTTCTTTTGAGGCCTGCAGACTATTATTTCCAAGGTTTTCTAAATACTCTTTAATATTCATAGCAAAACAAGGTCATCTTTATGTATCATTTCTTCTCTATAAGAGTAACTGAGAATTTTAGCAATTTCATCACTTTTATGTCCCTTAATTAACTCACTCTCACTTGCTGAGTATCCTGATAGACCAATACCAATAATGTTTTTATCAATTGTTTTAATTTCAATAACGTCTCCTCTCTCAAACTTACCTTCAATTGATTTAATACCAGCGGGAAGAAGACTGCTCCCATTTTTCAAAGCTTTAGTCGCACCTTCATCTATTATCAAGCTTCCAACAGGCTTCATCGTTCCTGCAATCCATTGTTTACGAGCAGCGAGCGGAGTTTTACTTGGCACAAACCATGTGCAAGGTCTACCATTAAATAGAGAAGTAATGGGATGATTTATAGTTCCGTTTGTTATAGCAAGATGACATCCAGACAACAATGCTGTTTTTGCAGCTTGAATTTTTGTTTTCATACCACCTTTTCCAGTTTCAGAGACCGAAGTGCCAATCATTTCTTCAATTTCGGTATTAATTTCTGTGACCTTATCTATTAATTTGATTTCATTGTCATTTTTTGGGTCAGATGAATACAAGCCATTTATGTTAGAAAGCATAATTAGGCAATCAGCACTTGATATCTGTGCCACTCTTGAAGCAAGTCTATCATTATCTCCGTAACGGATCTCAGTAGTAGCAATAGTATCGTTTTCATTTACAATTGGAACAATATTTAGATTAAGTAAAGTATCAATCGTTCGTCTTGCATTGATAGATCTTCTTCGTTGTTCAGTGTCATCAAGGGTAAGGAGAATTTGTGATACTTTAATCTCATTCTTTTCAAACGCTGATTTATAACTGCTCATTAAATGTATTTGGCCAACAGAAGAAACAGCCTGATTCATGTCCATTTTTAATTCTTTCATGTGCAAGTTTAGGTCTTTTGCACCTAAAGCTATTGCTCCGGATGAAACAATAATTATTTGCTTACCTTTTTCTCTCAGTTTTTTGATATCTTCTGCAAGGCTAATTAACCACTCTGAATTAAGTGTATTAGTATCTTGGTCAAAAAGCAGTGAGGAACCTACTTTAACTACTATTCTTTTTGTATCTTCAATTTTCATTTTTTCTTCCAAAACTGAGAATCTTATTACTCAGATCTTCAATGCCTTTCCCTGTTATAGTAGAAATGGGATAAATTTCATTTTTTAAATTCTTTTCTAATTGTTTTTTCTTTTTCTCAATTTCATTATCACTCAATAAATCAATCTTATTTAAAACAATAACATTGTTTTTTTTATTTATTTTACTGTCATACTTTTCCAATTCTTGAACAATAGTATCATAAGCCTCTACAAGATTATCAAGAGTTATATCAATTACATGAACAATTGAATGACATCTTTCTATATGTTTTAAAAACTGTATACCTAACCCGTTACCTTTATGAGCATCTTCAATTAAGCCGGGTATATCAGCAATTACAACTTCATCATCATTTTTTCTTAATACTCCAAGTTTTGGGTTAAGCGTAGTAAATGGGTAGTCAGCAACTTTAGGTTTTGCAGCAGATACTTTTCTTAAAAGGCTTGATTTTCCTGCGTTTGGGAAACCTACAAGTCCAATATCTGCTAAAATTTTCAGCTTAAGTAATAATTCAGTCTCATGACCTTTTTCACCAGGTGTCGTTTTTCTTGGAGCTCTATTAGTAGATGATTTAAAATTAATATTTCCTAATCCACCTTTACCTCCAGGAAATAAAACCACTTTGTTTTGTGAAGTGATATCAGCGATAATGTTTCCATCTATTATAATTTCAGTTCCAATTGGTAACTTAAGCACCAAGTCTTTTCCAGAAGCTCCAGTGCGGTTTCTACCTGATCCGCTTCTCCCTTTTTGAGCTTTAAAGTGTTTTTTAAATCTATAATCAACAAGCGTGTTAAGAGACTTTATGCCCTCAACCAGTATATCTCCGCCTTTACCTCCATTGCCTCCATCTGGTCCACCGAATTCAATATATTTTTCTCTTCTAAAGCTTAGGCAGCCATCACCACCATCACCACTTTTTACAAAGATCTTAGCTTCATCAATAAATTTCATTGTAATTAATTTTTATTATCTAGAGAGATAATTTTTAAGCTTTGGGTACTACAGAAATAAATGTACGACCTTTTTTCTTTTTGCCGAATTTTACTGAACCTTCAATTAATGAAAATATGGTATGGTCTTTGCCTAAGCCAACATTTTCGCCAGGGTGCCATTTTGTACCTCTTTGACGAGCGATGATGTTTCCTGGAATTACAATTTCACCACTGTACTTCTTGATACCTAATCTACGACCAGCTGAGTCTCTTCCGTTTCTCGATGAACCGCCAGCTTTTTTAGTTGCCATAATATTTTAATCCTTTTTAACAGCTTTCTTTTTTACAGTTTTTTTCTTTTTAGCTACGCTTGGTTTTTCATTTACTGTTTTAGCTTTTTTCTCTACTTCTTTTGGAGCCTTCTCAGCTTTTTTTGTATTGGTAAAGCCAGGTATATCTAATGAATTGATTTTTAGAAAAGTAATGTCCTGTCTGTGTCCCTTTAGTCTTCTATAATTCTTCCTTCTTTTCTTTTTAAAAACTAGGATCTTCCGATCTCGATCTTGTTTAACTATCTCTGCATTAACTTTAGCGCCATCAATTTGGGGATTACCAAGAGCGAAGTTTTTACCGTCACTAGCAAAAAGAACTTCGTCTAAGGTCACCTTATCGCCATCTGAACCCTCAAGTTTATTGACTGTAAGGACTGTCTCCTCAGCTACTTTATACTGCTTACCACCGGTAGATACTATTGCAAACATATTGAAATTTTCTTGTTAAAGTGAGCTGAATATAGACTTGGCCACTATTATGTCAATATGATAATTTTTAAGAATTTGGTCAAATTCATTGATTTTTGTACATAAAATGTGTCTATAATATCGTTTCTTACACAACTCTAAGTATAAAGAAATAATATGTCATTAACTGTAAAACCTTTCAGGGCATTCAGACCTCAAGCAAAGAGGGTCAAGGAAGTAGTTTTGCCTACTTTTGATAATTTAACAGAGAAACAGCTAAACAAGATTTTAAAAGAATCTGAGTACAATTTTCTAAACGTAGTAAGTCCTGAGGCATTTTACCCCGGAATTTCAAAAACCAATTCAAGAAAACATGCCTATGATCACCTCCAATCAATGATAAGAAATAAAATAATCTTTCAAGAAGATGATGAATGCTTTTATGTTTATCATTTAAATAAATACAAAAAAAACCTCTATGGAATTGTTGCTTCCATAAACATTAATAATCAAAGTAAGAAAAAAATTTTAAAACATGAAGCAATCTACAATGAAAGATCAAAATCAATTTTAAAGACTCTAAAGAATACTAAAATGCAAGTAGGACCAGTGTACTTATCATTTAGAGATAAAACCAATTTAAATCTAATAATTAATAAATATAAAAAAATAAAACCTTTATATAAATTTAAAACACTTGGTGGAACTACTCGTTCTTTGTGGAGGGTTTCTGAAGTAAAAGATATCGACTATATCAAAAAAGAATACACAAAAGTTAAAAAGTTCTATATTGCTGATGGTCATCATAGATTTTCTGCACTTGAAGATCTTTTAAAATCAACCAAAAATAAACAGAGTGTAAATATGCTATCAGCGATATTTGATCAAAGTAATATTAACATTCTTGGTTTTCATAGGATTGCAAATATAAAAAATTATGATCATGAAATTTTTATTTCAAAAATAAAAAAACTTTTTCCGTTAACAAAAAAGACAAAATTTAAGTCACCACGCAAGGATGGAATTCTCATGATTTATACAAAAAAGCAATGGTATGCAGTTGATTTGTCCTCTAATAAAAAAATTTATCGAAACTATGAAACAGATACAGATATTCTTGAGAAAGTAATTATAAAAACTATATCTAATAAATCTAACGGTATGAAATTGAAGAATTTAATTAATGTTCCCGGCAAAAGTGATCATGTTGAATTATCAAAACAGGTTGATAAAGGCTTGGCTGACATAGCATTTTTTATTTGCCCTTTGGCTATTAAAAAGATAATGTCCCTCGCAGATAGAAATAAGGTAGTTCCCAAAAAGTCTACTTATTTCGACCCTAAACCAGCAGATGGCTTAGTTAATTTATTAATGGATATTTAATATGGAAAAACCCTCAGAAAAACCTCATTACCCTTACTTCTCATCTGGCCCATGCGCAAAGCCTCCAGGATGGTCGGTTGATAAACTAAAAAATGCTGCAGTCTCAAGATCTCACAGATCAAAAGCTGCTGTAGATAAGTTACAAGAAGTGATAGATAAGTCTCGACAAGTTTTGGGTATTCCTGATGATTATCATATAGGGATCGTTCCTGCCTCTGACACTGGTGCTGTCGAAATGGCTATGTGGTGCTTGCTTGGACAAAGAGGTGTTGAAGTTTATTCTTGGGAAAATTTTGGACATGATTGGAATATTGATGCTGGAGAACAGCTCCCCCTAAAAGATAAGGTATTAGTTAAGGCTGAATACGGTCAATTACCTGATTTCTCAAAGAGTGACTCTAAAAACGATATCGTATTTACCTGGAACGGTACCACCGCAGGAGTTCGAATTAAAAATACAGACTGGATTAGTGATGAAAGAGAAGGACTGGTCATATGCGATGCAACTTCTGCAGTCTTTTCAATGCAAATGGATTGGCCAAAACTTGATGTTGTCACTTATTCATGGCAAAAGGTGCTAGGTAGTGAGGCTGCACATGGAATGCTAATCCTATCTCCTCGTGCAGTTGAAAGACTTGAGTCTTACACTCCACCATGGCCTGTTCCGAAAGTTTTTAGGCTTGCTGACAATCAAAAATTCATCAAAGGAATTTTTTCAGGCGCAACAATTAATACTCCTTCAATGATAAGTGTTGAAGATGTTTTAAATTCACTTAACTGGTCTATTGAAGTTGGTGGAATTAACGAATTAGTAAAAATATCTGAAAATAATCTTAAGATCGTATCTGATTGGATAGAGTCTAATGAAAATTTTGAGTTTTTGGCAAAAGATCCAGAAACAAGATCATGTACTTCTATTTGTATTTTGCCTAAAGATGATTGGTTTGTGAATTTAGATGATGGCAAAAAAGCTCAAGTCATGAAAGAAGTTTGTTCTGAACTTGAGAATAACGAGGCTGGCTATGATTTAAATTCTTATAAAACTGCTCCCCCAGGAATAAGAATATGGGGTGGATCAACTGTTGAAAATAAAAACGTTCAAATGGTATTGCCATGGATTGATTGGGCGTATGAAAAAGTTAAGTCTGATCATAATAAATGAGCAAAGTATTAGTAGCTGATAATGTTTCAAATGAAGTCTTTAGAATTTTTGATGAGAATAATATTCCGTATGACCAAAAAACAGGTCTTTCCGAAGATGAGCTTTGTAACGAAATTAAAGGTTATGAAGGTCTTGTAATAAGATCAGCCGTAACTGTTACCGCAAAAATTATCAATTCCTCAGATGTCCTCAAAGTAATAGGTCGTCCAGGTGTGGGTGTTGATAATGTTGATTTACAAGCTGCCACAGAAAAAAATATAGTTGTAATGAATACCCCTTTAGGAAATGTTCAAGCTACATCAGAGTTAACGATGGGTTTAATACACACCTTGATGCGAAAACTTAATACAGCAAATCAAACCATGCATGAAAATAAATGGGAAAAGAAGTCACATATTGGTCATGAAATGCTAGGTAAAACTATTGGTATAGTTGGGTATGGAAATGTTGGTAAGAACATAGCAAATATTTCTAAAGCTTATGGAATGAATGTGGCTGTTTTTAGTAATTCTTTGGATGATGATGAAGCCAAAAAAAGTAACATTGTGAAAATGTCATTTGAAGAATTAATAAAAGAAGCAGATATCCTTACATTTCACAATAAGCTCTCAGAAAAATCAAAATATATGATAAATTCTGACAACCTAAAGAGCATGAAAAAATCTGCCATCATAATTAACTGTGCAAGAGGCGGAATAGTAAATGAAGAAGCAATCAAGAATTCACTTATAGCAGAAGAAATTGCAGGATACGGCTGTGATGTATATGAAGAAGAACCACAAAAAAATAGTATTTTCTCAGGCATGAGCAATGTTGTAATGACACCTCACATAGGCGCAGGTACTAAAGAGGCACAGGAAAAAGTAGCTGTTCAAATAGCTGAACAGTTAGTTGACTTTTTATTAAATAATAAAATTACCAATCAAGTTAACAAATAATGACTTATCAACTAATTCTTGTCAGACACGGTAAAAGTGTTTGGAATGTAAAAAATATTTTTACTGGTTGGGTAGATGTTGAATTAGATGAACTAGGAATTTCTGAAGCTAAGTTATCCGGACAGTTAATAAGTGAAAGTAAATTAAAACCAACATATTGTTTTACATCTTTCTTATCGAGAGCTCAAAAAACTCTTGAAATTATTCTAAGTGAAATGAATCTTGAAAATATAGAAATAGAAAAAGCTTGGCAGCTCAATGAAAGGCACTATGGAGCTCTTCAAGGACTAAATAAAGATGAAGTTAAAAAAAAATATGGCGATGACCAATTTCTGAAATGGAGGAGGGGTTATGATACTCCACCACCAGAACTTGAAAAGGGTAACGATATGAATCCGGCTAATGACCCTTTATACAGTGGTATAAATAACCTTCCTCTATCCGAGTGTTTGAAAGACACTTATGAGCGGGTTATTCCCTATTGGGAAAAATCCATAATGCCATTATTAAGTGGTAAAATAGTTTTAATTTCTGCTCATGGAAATAGCCTAAGAGCATTATGTAAAAAATTATTTAATATTGAGGATGAAGACATCGTTAATTTAGAAATACCAACTGGAAACCCGTTATTGATTAATTTAAATAAAAGTTGCAAAATTATCTCTGCAAGTTATCTTGATCAGTCTAGAGCTGAAAAATTGCCAAAAATTGAGGTATAAAGGGGTATTTTTATGAGTGATGCGTACATTACATCGGCTGTCAGAACTGCTGTGGGTACTTTTAATGGATCACTGGCGAACACGCCAGCACATGATCTTGGAACGATTGTTATCAAAGAAGCATTAACTAGATCAGGTGTCGATACTGCAGAGGTAGATGAAGTCATAATGGGACAAGTGCTAACTGCTGCTACTGGACAAAATGCTGCTCGACAAGCATCAGTAAATGCTGGAATAAATAAGGAGACACCTGCGTGGTTAGTAAATCAAGTATGCGGCTCTGGTTTAAAAAGTGTCGCACTTGCATACCAATCCATAGCTAATGGTGATGCAAACATCATAATTGCAGGAGGTCAGGAAAGCATGAGTCAATCACCTCACTGTATGCATCTCAGAAATGGTACAAAAATGGGTGATGACAAAATGATAGACTCGATGATTAAAGATGGTTTATGGGATGCTTTTAATGGTTACCACATGGGAACAACAGCTGAAAATGTAGCGCAACAATGGCAAATCACGAGAGACCAGCAAGACGAATTTGCTTTCAATTCTCAACAAAAAGCAAGTAAAGCAAAATCAGATGGTTTGTTCAACGATGAAATTATCAATGTAGAAATCAAGACGCGCAAAGAAACAATTAATTTTGATAAAGATGAATACATTAAAGATAACGTCCAATTAGAAAAGATTGCATCGCTCCGCCCAGCATTTGCAAAAGAAGGAACAGTTACTGCAGCAAATGCAAGTGGTATCAATGATGGAGCTGCTGCGCTTGCTGTTATGAGTGAATCAGAGCTAAAGAAAAAAAATATTGAACCTCTGGCTCGAATTGTGTCATGGGCCAGTGTTGGAGTAGATCCCGCAGTAATGGGTACTGGTCCAATACCTGCAAGTCGTAGAGCGTTAGAAAAAGCGGGTTGGAGTGTGAACGACCTTGATCTTATTGAGTCCAATGAGGCTTTTGCAGCTCAATCTTGTGCTGTGAATAAAGAAATGGGCTGGGACACATCAAAAGTAAATGTAAATGGTGGAGCAATTGCAATTGGACACCCTATAGGTGCTTCGGGAGCAAGAATATTAGTCACTCTACTCAACCAAATGAAAAGGCAAGATGCAAAAAAAGGCTTGGCTACATTATGTATTGGTGGCGGTATGGGTATAGCACTTTGTGTGGAAAGATAATTTTTTAAAGGAGATATACTATGACAAAGGTAGCATTAGTTACAGGTGGAACAAGAGGCATTGGGGCTGCAATTTCTATAGCGTTGAAGCAAAGTGGTTGTGAAGTTGCCGCAACATACGGCTCTAACTCAGAGGCTGCCAATAAGTTCTCTCAAGAACATGGCGTAAGTGTTTTTCAATGGAATGTCGCAGACGCAGCTGCTTGTGAAGCAGGAGTTAAAGAAGTTACTGAAAAGTTAGGTCAAATTGATATTCTCGTTAACAACGCAGGAATAACTAAAGCTGCTATGGCACATAAAATGTCTGTAGAACAATGGGATGACGTTATACGTGTTGATTTAGACTCAGTATTTTACATGACTAGATGCGTATTGGATGGAATGAGAGAAAAAGGGTTTGGAAGAATTATTTCTATTTCCTCAATTAATGGTCTCAAAGGGCAAATGGGTGTTGTTAATTATAGTGCTGCAAAGGCAGGTGTTATTGGTTTTACAAAAGCGTTGGCAGCGGAAACTGCAAGAAAAAACATTACAGTCAATGCAGTAGCTCCAGGTTATATAAGCACTGATTTGTTAGCTGATACTCCAGAAAAAGTTATGGAAGCAATTTTATCTGAAATTCCTGTTGGAAGATTAGGAACGGTTGAGGAAGTTTCAAGAATTGTAACTTTTTTGGCTAGCGAAGACGCAGGCTTTATTACTGGATCAACGATTTCAGCAAATGGCGGTCAATATTTCCATTAAAAGTTATCTTTAAGGGATCTAAGCCTAGTAAATACGTCAAGTGCATTTGCATCTTCCATACCTAGTGCCCTAGCAACTTCATTGTTATCTGCTTTAAGAAATAAGTTTAAATCCATTTCATCACTTAAAAGTGTAGGTATTGATCTACCATTGGAATTTCTAAGTCTCTCTAGAATTTTAATTTTTTCTTCAATGCTGTCATTATTAACAACAGAGGCAATAAATCTTGCATTGCTGAGTGTATACTCATGGCCACAATAAATTTTGGTATTTTCTGGTAAGGATCGTATTTTAAGCAAGGAGTTCCACATCATTTCAGGTGTTCCCTCGAAGAGTCTCCCACAGCCAAGAGAAAAAAGGGTATCGCCAGTAAAAGCGGCATCTAAAGCTTCAAAGTAAAAAGCAATATGCCCAAGTGTATGACCAGGTACTTCAAAAACTTGGCAGCTAGTATCTAAAATATTTAATATATTGTCTTGCTCAACAAAGATATCCACATCAGGAATATTCTTTTCATCTTTCTTTGGTGCAATAATTTTGCAGTCATAATCTTTTTTTAATTCTCTATTGCCTCCAATATGGTCATGATGGTGATGAGTATTTAAAATAAATTTGAGATCCAAATTTTTTTCTAATAAAAAATTTTTTATTGGAGTGTACTCAGACGGATCAACTACAAATGCTTCATTGTCATTAAAGCATATGTATGAGTAATTATCACTTAAACAATTTATAATTTCTATATTATACATGATTATTTTTTTGAAATTAGAAATAAACCAACTTCATTAAAGTAACTATCAAATATATTTTTACCGTTAAATGGTTTTATTTTTTTTGTTTTTAAGTTTGCTTTAAACTCAATTTTAATACTCAATTCATTACATAAATCTATAAAATCATTAATAGTGCAAAAATGTAGATTAGGTGTTTCATGCCATGAATAGCTCAACTTTTTACTAACTGGCATTTTTTGATTAATTAAAAGACTGCTACCTATCAACCAATGTCCAAAATTTGGAAATGAAATTATTGATTTTGATGAGATTCTAACCAATTGAGAAAGAACTGTTTTAGGACTTTTTGTTGCCTGTAACGTATAGGTCAATATTGAGTAGTCAAAGAGATTGTCAGGATAATCAAAAAGATCTGTATCAGCATCTCCTTCAATTACAGAAATTCCTTTTGATAAACACAACTGCACTTTTTCTTGGTCAATTTCCATTCCACGGCCATCAACTTTCTTATTTATTTCTAAATATTCAAGTAAAGAACCGTCATTACATCCAATATCAATTACACTTGATCTTTCTGGAATTAAGGAGGAAATAATACTGAAATCTTTTTTTTCGTTTATTAGGCTCATATTTTATCAAATGTTGAATTTAGGAAACCTTTTAAAGCCTCAAAAAACTTTGGCTCTTCAAGAAGAAAGGAGTCATGACCTCCATCGGTTTCAATTTCTATAAAACTAACATCAAGCCCCAAGGAATTGAATACCTTTACAATTTTCTTATTTTCTGAGGTTGGATAAAGCCAATCACTTGTGAATGAAATACATAATATTTTTGATTTTGTATCTTTAAAAGCTTCAATAAGTGATCCACCATGCTGTGAAGTAACATCAAAATAGTCCATTGCGCGTGTTATATACAGATAACTATTCGCATCAAACCGATCAACAAAAGTAAAGCCTTGATGCCTTAGATAACTTTCTATTTGAAAATCAGCATCAAAAGAATATTCAAGTTCATTTCTGTCCTGAAGATTTCGTCCAAATTTACTTTGTAGAGCATCTTTTGACAGGTAGGATATATGAGCAGCCATTCTTGCAACTGAAAGACCTTTTGTGGGTTTATCTGGAGAACTGTAATATTTGCCTGTTTGCCAATTTGGATCAGCCATAATAGCTTGTCTTGCTAGTTCATTTAATGCAATATTTTGAGCTGAATGATTCGTAGCAGTCGCTATTGGAATCGCAGAATGAACCATATCTGGAAATTTTGATAACCACTCTAATACAAGCATCCCTCCCATAGAACCACCAGTTACGCAGAATATCTTTTTAATATTTAAGTGGTCTATTAATAATTTTTGTGCTTTTACCATGTCAGCTATTGTAATTATTGGAAAATCTGTTCCAAATTCTTTACCTGATACAGGGTTGATTTCTTTTGGACCTGAAGAACCCATACAGCCGCCGATGACATTCGGACATACAACAAAAAACTTATTTGTGTCAATTGACTTTCCTGGCCCAACTACATTTGACCACCATCCATCTTTCTGTGTAATAGGATGTTTACTGGCAACGTATTGATCACCTGTTAAAGCATGACATACTAGAACAGCATTAGACTTCTCATCATTTAATTGTCCATAAGTTGTGTAAGCTGTTATTATTGGACCAAGTCTTTTACCGCTATCTAGTAATAGCGGTTGATCTTTTGCTAGTTCTACTGTTTTATTTTCAATCAATTTTATTTTCTCCAAAAAAAAACCGCCTAACAGCTATGTTTGGCGGTAAAATGCCTTTTTAGCTGTACTTTTAACGCGCCCGCAATCTGTGCTCAAATCAGCGCAATAAGAGTTATTATATGCAGAATTTTATTGTGTCAAATCAGAACGTATCTTTTTAGCTATTAATATAAAGATTTTCTTTTAAATTAGCCGATATTCACATATTTATAGCCAGGTCAAAAATGAAAAATTTACAAGAAATAGCCAGATATGAAGGAGGCATCTCTTCTATTCCAGGAAAGAAGAATGTTATCAAGTTATCTTCCAATGAGTCACCTTTTGGGCCTAGTAAGTCAGTCATCAGAGCACTTTCATCAACTCTTGCGAAAACCAACAGGTATCCTGATGGAAATTGCCTTGAATTAAGAAAAGCAATTTCAAAAAAATTTAAAATAAATACAGATAATATTTTTTGCGGAAATGGTTCAGATGAAATCTTAGGATTAGTTTGTCAATTATTTCTAAATAAAGGTGATGAAGTTATAATTCCCGAACACAGTTTTTTAATGTTTGAGATATATGCGAGAATTAATAATGGCAAAGTTCAATTTGCATCTACTAAAAATTTAAAATTTCAAGTTGATGCAATTTTAAATAAAATAAATCAAAAGACCAAAATAATTTTTATTGCTCAACCAAATAATCCTACAGGTCTCTATTTATCAAAGAAAGATCTAAACTTATTAGTAAGTAAAGTTCCAAAAAAAATAAAGATTGTCATTGATACTGCCTATGCTGAATATATGACTGACTATGACTATTCAAATGGAATAGATCTTGCTAAAAAAAATAAGAACTTAATAGTTACAAGAACATTCTCAAAAATTTATGGTCTTGCATCACTTAGACTTGGGTGGTGCTACGCTCACAAAGATATAATAAAATTAATGGATAAAATAAGAGGACCGTTTAACGTTAATCACTCTGCTCAGATTGCTGGCATTGCAGCTATTAATGATAAAGCATATGAACAGAAAATGATCAAACATAATAAATTTTGGTTAAACAAAATGCACGGCGAATTAAGAAAATTGCCCGTTGAACCTGTAAATAGTCGTGCCAACTTTATTTTAATAAAAGTTGGTAAAAATGCTAATAAACTTATTAAATATTTAATGACTAATTCAATAATTGTAAGAAAGATGACTAAATATAAGTTAGATCAGTACATTAGAGTTTCAGTTGGGAAAGCCGAAGAAAACAAAAAATTTATTGAAGCCATTAGAAAATTTTACTCATGAAAAAAAAATTATTTAACCAGATAAGTGTTATTGGCCTAGGGCTTATAGGATCATCTTTCTCGTTAGCAATTAAAAAAAATAAGATAGCAAATAAAGTTGTTGGTTATTCGAGGAGTAGTAGTACTAGAAAAGCTGCTAAAAAACTTAATTTAGTTGATACAGTTGCAAATAGTCTCGTTAAATCAGTAAAAGGCTCAGATTTAATTATAATTTGTACACCTTTGAGTACTTACCCAAAAATAATAAATGAAATGATTCCGCACTTAGAAAAAAATTCG
>CETT01022157.1_pt1 | contig 153212 bp, 199 predicted proteins | sample 356361 | NCBI WGS metagenome assembly CETT01 (sample SAMEA2622429, study PRJEB7988) | marine metagenome | isolation source: saline water (ENVO:00002010), including | reverse complement strand
CAACCTGACGGGTTTGCCAGCTTCGCTGGGCAAACAAAAAAGCCCGCAAAATGCGGGCTTGAAAGGTAATGCTCTTACTATGCATTACTTATTTCTTTTCCAGTAGGCCTCCACTAATTTACAACTCCTACAGTAAAACAAGTAGGTAATTAATAAAAAGGTTACAACTGGTTGATTTGAGGATATTTCCCCAATAGTCGCTATAACAATATTTTCGATCATCTTACTGGCCGTTTGTCTGTTAGCGCTTGATGCGTGGGCTATGAAGTGCCCTTTTTTCATTTTTTAATTTTATTGATGTTTTTTTCACTGCGTTTTAGTTGAAATGAAAACCTGTACGTTTCTCAACGTTCGATACCTAGTATACAGCACCATCCTTTTTCCGCCGCTCTTTTTCTATACAATTGTTTTAAGTCGCAGTGGATATTACCTGTTCCCTCGAACAGTTATATATCAAGTTTGAATTTTGTATATTCGTTGCTCTGATTCAACTGGGAATTAATTATGAATGAAACTGATTTAAAAGCCCTTTCAGCAGCGAACAATAGATTACCGCATAACGCGTATTTTGCTTATGAAGGTACAGAGGTTATTGAGTTCAATTTTCTCTTTAGTGTAGGCATAGAGCTATTGAACGGTAGGAAACTAAAAGCAAGCGCCATTCAATCCTGTGCTTTTTCGCTAAGGTTTGATGACGCTACGGAATGTCGCTTAAATGAATTAGAATTCGTCTAACGTACTTCTTTGCTCCAAAACAATTTGTTCAAAGATTATCTTCCCATCATCATCAATTTCAAACCCAATGCAGTCATGAACCTCATCATGTTCGTCCATATCTGAGCATCCGTTATATACATTCCATTCATAGCTATAGGAGAGTGTAAACGTGCTGCCATGATTATGTTCTACACTCTCCACTACAATCCCGTTGTAGCATTCGGCCCGGTGGTTGATATGACTCAAATCACCTATCACTATCGAATCAACTTCATGATGCTCATCTTGTATGAGCTTTTCTAATTCTTTGCACAGCTCTTTTGCTGACTTCCCATTGGCTTCTATATGCATTCTATAATCCTTTGCACATGTAAAGGAACTTATAATACGTGAACCACTGCTTCTTACAAAGATTCCGCTCTATTTCCTACAGCGTGCATGATCTCATCATCATCAATATCTCTAAACCATTCTCCATTTAAGCGCCTTTCTTTGAAGTACCTGTGCATTCTGCTCTCTTCATTGATTGCTAAATCATTCGTTTTCAGTACCAATGAAATATACAATTTATCCGCATTTGCCGTCTGCAATGCGTTTAACCGCTTAGCTGGATTCTTACTGATGCCAATCTTAACCTTGTTACTGTTCTCTGGACGTATCACATAAAGGTATTGCTGCTTATCTATGCCATTAGCCGAAAAGATATCTCTATATTTGTAAGAGCCTACCTTACTTGCTTTTTCATACCGTCTGGCGACGCGCATGCGCTTCTCCATAGACTTCGTTAATTTGTTTTCAAGTCCAAGTCTATGCATCATTTCCTGCTCTTCAGGAGTTGGCTTTGGTGGCAACTTCACCGCTTCAGCCCGACCATTTCTCATTAAAATCCGCATCCGGGCATATCTTAAATAACGCCTAAGAAGTTCTACATCCACGGGCAAAACTGACTTTTCTTCAATCTCACAAATATGCTTTACAAAGTCGTCATAGTTGTTGCTTTCTTCGCTCAGGAGTTTAGCCGCGTTATGTATGCCGTAATTCAATATTACTTTTACTCGCGCTTTTAACGCTTTCGAAGCTTTCTTCTTTGTGGGGTAACACGCATACTCAGCGTAGTTGATTGCATTAGGCGCCACATACGGCGTCACCTTGCGGTCAGCTTCTGGGTTCACCGTCTGCTTTTGTATTGGTTTTGAAAACAGCTCCTGCATTGATGTGGGAGGGGATAGCTTAGGTAGTATCCTTTCTATCTCACTTAAATACTCGGTATTTCCTGACGCTTTAACAAATTTTATAAACGTAGTTAAGTTCGTTTGAGTGCCTATAAGAGAGGATTTCCAGCCTTTTTTTGGTGGAAAGCCGACACCAAGCACTTTAAGCTGCTTGGCATTGTAACCACCGTTGGGTGTTGTCGCTTTTTCTAACCTTTCTTTAGTTAGTGTAATTGGTCTATCCATTTAGCCTGTTTGGAAAAATTTTGTTGGTTTTTGAAATGCACCTTCAATGACCAGCCATAAAGCTGTTACCTAAGTTTGAAGATGGGAATATCTAGGAGAAACGAACCGCTTTAATCACGGTTCATTTGGATTGGATTTGTGTATCTATCATATGCGAATGTTTATTTCGCTAAGCGACCTTTCTAGGCTTAACAGAAATATCAGATAGCGAGTCAGCATTGACTAAATATGGCATTACCCATCTGACTTCTTTGGCACGCTTTTCTATAGGGAGCGGTATGCTCTTACCATCTTTATCTTTCACTGGTAAGCCATTGTCGTCTTTTAAAATGCGATCGCCTATGTAAAACGTATTGAAGAACCCTAAACGGATATGTGGCTCCTGCTTTCCTTGTTTCCCTTCCCTTTTGGGCTCATCTTCCCTGTGTAGTTCATATGCTTTACCTATGCGAACATAGTCGTAGGTATTTTTCATTAACCGCGCCTGCGCCTTTCTCTTTTTGGCGGGATTTTTGATATTGAGGAGCTTCTTTTCCATCCCAGCCATTTCTTTCATTTCTTCGCGCACGCTTTTTTTCGCTGTCATATACAAAAGCGTATTTATTACCAGTGCTATCGCTTCTTTCATGTCATCTATTGGAATACCAACAAACGCATGCTGACTTGCCTCTTCCGCATCGAAAACCGCGTCTCTGATGGACAAACCTTCTACCTTTGATGCTGAAATCGAGAATAGAGTTGTTTGCATGGCTGCGTTATTTTCAGGTTTACCCACAAATAGCATGTCGAAGAACAAAACATCTTCATTATCTTTGATGGTGCCCTTTTCGTATGCCACTTGTAGAGCACTGTCATTAGCAATGATATTGCCATCAACCATTGCTTTCCATGTCACAGTCCTAGTCTGCACATAACACCCCTGATACTTAATGCCGTCTACATCAGCAATATCAGTGTTCAGACCGTTCCAGTCTAAGTACATCGACTTATAGGGCGTATTAATCATCGTGATTGGGATGTTTGTGAGCTTGTCGGTATCCGTCAGTCGTAACATTTGATAAAGGTTTGGGTGATACGCAATCGTCGGCCCCTTGTGGGCGAGATGTGCTGCCTCAATGATACGTGCCTGAAGAAATGTAGATACCCCCTCGTGTGCCTGCCCTGAAGCAGAGAAACCGGCTTCACCATGTAACCCCTCAGCTAAACGGTGATAAACGTCTGGTGCTTTATTCGCGAGGTATTTAATCAGCATCAAATTGGGGCGAGAGAAATGAAAATGCTCCGTCCAATCGGCAATAAACGAGAGCATGTCTTTAAACTCTTTTGATGAAACGGGATACAAAAACATAGGCAAGAACAACTTTGTAAACCTATCAATGTTTTCAGGGTAAGGTAAGGTCTCACTATGGGTACTATCAGAGAAGCCTGCTTCTGTGACTCTTTCAATGTAATCAAACAACGGCGCGATAGTGGGCCTATTCTTTTTGTATTCCGCTAAATTAACTTTCATTGCATCCCTAAACTTTGATGTTTCCAATATTTTTATCATACCCCATAGACGGAGGTGGCAAGCCTCGCTAATGCAAGTATCGAATTTTACTTGGTTCTTCCAGAGACAAAGCTTTTTATACAAGCACCTTCTTTGATGGACATGGTGATGTGATTAAGCGATGTCTTCCGTGGACATGGGTATGATACCTAGCTCCATAAACTTTGTCTTCGAAAGAGTCTGGTTTAACTGCGTAATGGGGGTTGCCCTACAAATTACCGTGAGACGATGTGTCTATAGAACAGTTACATCACATATCGCGGAGAGGATAATGTCTAACGAATCCACCATGACTGAGAAATTTAACATCCTAAAGAAAGCAAAAACTTTCATTGCAAAACGTGAAGCGGATTTTAATAGCCTTATTCAGGAACAACATGGTACCGGCCTTACTAAAGATTTTAGCCAAGAGCTGACAGCTTTTTTAAACGAGCTAATGAAAAACAATTTCGTAAAGCCTCATCACCTAATTGACGCTAACCGTTTAACATCAGCATTCCTTGATGTCGCAAAGCATGGATTATCGTTGGTCAAAGAGTCTGGGATGATGTTTTCGTATGTCACCATGTCAAAGGAAGGGTTTCACATCTTTTCGAGCTACAACGGCCTCATACGCCTCGCTGTGCTTTCTGATTCAATTAAAGTCACCACGGCAAGTACTGTTCACGCCAATGATGACAAGTTTCGTGTATTTACGCGTGAAGACGGTACGCAAGCTGTAGAGCATGAATTTGGCTTGGCAGCATTGCGAGAAGGGCGAGGTGATATTGTTGGTGCCTTTTGCGCTACAGAATTTAGTAGTGGTGTGAAAACCTCCTCTATCGTTGACATAAGAGAGATTTATCAAATTAGGGCAATGGCTGATTCGACCTATTGGGATAACTTCTTTATGCAAATGGCATGTAAAACAGCCGTGCGCAAGGAAGCAAAAAACTGGGTTCGTTTTGGTAACAACACACGCCTTTTGGCTGGCTTATTAGATCACGAGCAGGAACTATCTGCGACTGAGTTTCCCAATAACCCTGTCAACAAAAAGGCTGAACAAGCAAAAGCTGATAAAATTGAACCTGAAAAGGAGCAAGAGCAAGCACCACAACCTCGAAAACGTCGTTCTATGTCAGCTTTAGGTAAACAAGCGTAACCATGCGTATTGTATCTGAGCAGGACATTAGCAAGCTAGGCAAGCACGCGCAGTCCCAAATTCGCAAACACATGGATAAAAGTTCATCGGTGAGCGGCAAGATGCCCTCACCACCTGCGGCAAAGCGTATCGATGGAGGGCTAAAATCCACCAGCAAAAAAAGTAAAGATAAGCACGGCGTCACAGAGCACGGCCATAGGTTCTGTCACTACCCTTCCCCTGATCCCTTTGTCAAAATCCATGCACTTTTAGACATCGAGTTTGGTCGATACAGCGAAGGCGGTAAACATGCATCCGAGGTCATTTTACCGGGCCATGAAATTGCGTTTCGGTATGACTTTGCCTTACTACCATGGAAAGTCTTCATTGAGAGTGATGGGTTTGGACCTCACAGAGACAAAGAATCGTTTAACCGTGACCGGCAGAAGCAATCCTTCGCCCTACAAAATGGTTGGTTAGTACACCGCGTGACAGTCAGGGATGTCTACGACGGACTCGACAAGTTCTTAGGTGACTTGAACCGAATCCTTTCTCATCGCCCGTTATTTACTGTAACCTTGCGCACTAAAGGTAAGTGTTACTTTGAAGTACATAGTGAAACAGCACTGGAGCATAAAGTAGATGTCAGACAACATGGATAGAATCATTGAGAAAATTAGCAAGCTGCTGGCGATGGCTAATGACTCTTCTTCACCTAATGAAGCGATGATCGCTGCCAGACGAGCAAGGGCCTTAATGGACAAGCACCAGCTTGAAGTCTCTGACATTGAAGCCGCCAAAGGCAGCCAGTTTCTTGAGCTTCAATACGAACTCAATGGCTCTCGCTCACCAAAGTGGATGGTTGCACTTGCCTCTGCCTCTTCTTCACTTAATGATTGTCGAGTGCTACGTCAGCGCGGTATCTACGACACAAATATGTCGTTTGTATTCCAAGGTTTCAAAGCAGACACCATTGTGGCCAAGCTCACATTCGAATATTTCGTCGAAGCGTGTGAAAGGCAACTTAAGCAACTAAAACTAAAAGGTGCATCAAAGCGAAACTTCTTTCGACTGGGATTTGCCCAACAAGTGAATTACCGATGCGCACTAATCGTCAATGAACGTCAGCAAACGATGGTATCATCAACTGGTACAGCGCTTATTCCGCTTAAGATGTCACAAATTATCGAATACTTTGGCGAAACCGGTACTTATAAGCCAGCACCCACGCGAAATGCTTCCTCTGAAGAGATTGCAGCTTATATGCGAGGGGTTGAGCAAGGTAAGCAATTAGGATTAGACCCGCAGGTTGAAGGTGAACGCGCAAAAGCACTAAAGGCCCAAAAAGAAAAGGAGCCGTCACAATGAGCAAACGATTTTTTAATTTTATGGCAATTGTCTCTTTCTTAGCGTATCTGGAAACCGGTCATATTCATTTTCTAGGTGGCCAATAGCTTTACGGGCCGCTCAGCAACGTAGCGTTCACATTACTTTTTTTGCCCTTTGTTGCGGTTATCGGGCACATATTCGATACGCTAGAAAAGGTCAGCAAGCGAAACGCCATCATCGTTAAGGTTGAGAAAAACTCTCTTAATGCCTATACGCTAGATAGTAAGCATAGCGCGTTTATTTTAGGGAGCTTTTCAGATAGCATGCATTTCATCGCTAACGCCAAAGCGCTTGAAGAAAACTTTAATGCACTTCTCAAAAAGCATGCTGCGAATACAACAAAACTTATGCCTGCCCCATTCGTAATTATCAAAGCGTCTTTGACCTTGGTAAGCGAAATCGAACAGGAGTGTCTTGTGAAGAGTGCTGAAAGAGCTGGAGCGGTAGTAGCTGTAGTTGTCGATACCGATGCCTCTGATGAGGATGTTCAAAGTGCCATTGAAACGAATTCATCAAAATTCATGTGGAGTTAACATTTACCGTGCTTATTTTTGCATACTTGGTAGTTTATCTAATTTTTCAATTTTTTATGCAATGCATTGTTGGAAGGTCACAGCGTAGACTTTTGATTATACTCGCTCGTGATGCTGGTGCAGTCGGCATGACCGCTTTGGTCGCATTTATGGCATCGAAAGCCGGTCTTCACGAAGAAGTTCACCCTTTGATATTTCATATAGCCTGTTACGCCCTTACAATATCAGTCTTATCATTTATCGGTTTGTCTGTGATGAATAAGCGCAACAAATCTACATCTTAGTACAATGGCATGGGGGAAGTTCTTACACTCCCTCGAACGTTAACTCTCTCAAACTATTTGCCACAACGTCTATGAAAGACATGCTTCAAATCTGATAAATAAAGCTTTTTCATTCATTTCTAATTCAAGTAGTCTTGTGCCCTCAACAACAGTGCTACGCTAAAAATACCGAAGATAGTTTGCATTCTATTCACCAATGCTAGTGACTTTCTTTTTAAAGTCACTTTTCTATTGGCTTAAACCATCGAGAGATATGTTGTATTCGATAGAATTAGTTGTTGAGTTATACAATTTAAACATTAGAAATGGAGACTCTAAATGCAAGAAGCTGTTCAACAAGCCTATGTGGGCGACCGTTTTTGGACATCTACTGGAAGGGAAATCACTGACCTCCCCACACTCAAAAATATTGATGAAGTAGACCGTTCAGCTATCAATGAATTACGAAAACACTATCCGAACGCAAGGGTGGTAACTGGCCGCGTTACGTCGACCTATCTTTATAAACGTGTTTATCACTCTGGTAACAGCAACCTTACGGAGAGCTTTTGGTGGGTTGAGTTTGTTGATAAAGATGGCAAAGAGTCTTCTTTTAGCCTGAGCGCTGAAAAGCCCCAATTTCAGAATCTGAAAAAAGGCGCGGTCCTCTCCTGTTTTTGGATATCAGGTTTAAGCCTGACTCACGATATTCAAGGTGCAGATGCTGACCGTATTGTAATGAACGATAGAACTCCGGGTGCAGTGATCATCCATAAAGATGATGGTCAAACATCGTTTATCAATGATGCTTACACTCCAAAAACAAAGAAAAAAATATTCTTGTTTTTGCCAGCATTTGTTATTTCTGCAATCTTTTCCGCTTATCAGTTCGATTTTAATAAGATAGGGCTACTCGTGTCTTTTGGTGTTGGCGCACTTGTATTCGTTATCGAGGCTTTATTGCAGCACAATGACTACAATAAGAGAGAGCGAGCTTTTGAGTCAATTAAGACCGCAGTAGCCAAACTATTAAAGGTTTCGAAGGATACGCTTGGCTTTCATTTGTCAATTAGACAGCCTGAGCCCAGCGACGTTATTTGTGGCGGGTGCGAACAACGTATTCCAAACGACGCATTATTCTGCCCCAAATGTGGCGCCGTGCAGAATCAACAAGATGACAAACCATCAAACAGTGTTATAGCTATAGAGGAAGGCATTCTTAAGGAAGTCATGCCCCTAAACTATATTGATAGGTATACGCACAAGTACGCCATGCTGAAAAGCAATGAAGCTGACGTCAAAGTATCTTTCATGTTCGGCAGAGTGCTAAGTCGTGACACCTTTGCGAATGTAAATGACATAACCAATGTGACATCCACAATAACTACCTATGAGGTTTATAAACATGGTGTTTACATGGGTGACAAGACAGAAGAAAAACGTAGCGAGAGAAGGACCAAGACATCTAAGATTGAAGGGTCTGTTCTGGTCAGATTGGCCGATGGTCGGATTGAAGAGCATACCTTCCCTGAAAAAATGACAGGATTATTAGATGATGGGGATTGGTTCATGTTCGCTCAATCTAAAGCTTTACTTGATAACCCTATGATGAACATTGAATATGCCTATAACCTAACGAAAGATATTGAACTTAGCACTTCGTCTTTTGAAAACTACAAGGGTCGTTCTTCGTTTGGTAAGTGGTTAGTAAGATTGTTAGTGTTTGGTGGGTTGCACTGGGGTTGGTCTACCTTGTCCACGAAATTTGTTCATACTGCACAAACCGTCAACAACGAGGCGATGGGCGCTGTAAGAGAGAATGCGTTTTTTATTTGGGCCTCTAATAATATGTTGTTCATAGAAAACATCTTCATCTTCATCTTTGTAGCGTTGACATTGAAGTGGCTGAGGAAAGGTTTAACCTATCGAAAAGAAAATCGTAACGCCAGAAAGGCCATCATGGCTCCGCTGAATAAAGCGATAGCAGACGCAAAAGCCAAACTGCCTGCGCTTAAAGAAAAAATCCTACGCGTAGTTTGATTAAACCTCTATAACTTATCGACGTGTTCATTCGAGCACGTCGGGTTCTTATTACGTCTACTGTAGAAATAAATGGGGATTACTTTATGGCGTTCACACAAAAGCGAACATGCAAGGGATGTTTATTTAGCCATGTTACTTCATGTGAGTATGGTGTACACATAGAGGTTATTCCGCACGCCGCTAATAAGCCACTGGAGCCCTGTCATAAGATCACGACCAATGCAGAAGAGCGCCGTTTTCATGAACTGGGATTGGATTATGTCTTCAAAGCAGACTTAGAGATTTACAGAAGTAATAAAACGCAGTGATCAAATTTAGTGAGTAGTCAGGGGGTAGCTTCACCACCCCTACTGAATCTACGAAAAGCAAGTCCACTCATCATTCTCCAACACTTTACCTTCACGAATTAACGCCTCTCTTACTGCTGTGAATGCTTCATTCTCATCAATAAATTTCGAAACGTTTACGCCAGTGTAATCATTAGCGTTGGCCAGAAGAACTTTCTGCTCATTGAATAAAAAGATATGCATGTTTTCCATTGTGTTTACCTCGGTTAGTTAGTTTGATTCACCACCTAACATCCTCGTAAAGACGCTTGGTGGTGAACCAAACTCAAGGTTCACAGCGGGTAAAAGGTGGCAAAATGCCACCTGCCCTTTATGCCAATGAAAATTGTGCTAAACGCTCAATCATTCTCGCAGCAAATGAAGTATCAGTTTCAAGAGGTGTCGAACCTAACTCCTCACATAGTGATTTATTAAGTAAGAAACGCTCCTTCTCTGAAACAAACGTAGATTCGTACATTTTGGCTAAGGTTGTGAATCGCATATACGCATTGGTATCTGCATCATTCACAAACATATCCTCTAACTTCTCTAACAGTTTGGTTTTGACTTTAAAGTCAATCTTCATTTCTGTAACTTGATCGCGCACTACAACATAAATATCTTGCATATCGTTTTTCATATTTGCCTCCTACAGCAAAAAAAATAAGCCAAAGGAGACACCGGTCAGGTGTGCTCCCTGACGGGTTTTAATAACTAACTAACTGAACAACGTTTTAATAAAAGTTTTGCATGCCCACTGATAACTCACCGCTGTAATTGCTGGGTAATTCTTCAATCTTCCAGACAAAATTAAGGGGTGTAGTTACCTCGGTGGTACCTTTAACATCAATGAAGTTATAGGCACCCCAATCGGCATAGTCAGGCTCACCTTCTTTGGCAAGTGCTAACTCATTTCCGAACTGGTCTATGCAAAGCATCATATTTTCTTTTTCAAGAAAAGAGACGCCTTTTAATAAATGTAATTCTTTACACATCGTGTTTTTCTCTTAATCAAAAATTGAAGAGCAAAACACGCCCAGCAAGGACAATGTTTTGCCCTTATTGGGTGTAGACTCAATGAGTCTTTCCATTAGTGTATTTCTACACCTTTGTTCTTTAAATGTGTTGATAGATAGAGTGCATTAGAGCCCTTATCTTCAGCGGTAACAGAAACATTGTTCTGTATAGTCCAAGGTATGTTTGCATCATCTAATTGTGCGGCCCAAAAATCGAAACAAGCTTTCACTTTTTCGTGGTAGACACAATAACAATGAGCATAGAAACCAAGGAGTAAGTCATATTGTTTTCGAGTGATTTGCATAACAATTCCTCAAAGAAAAAGGACAAATCACTAGCCCATAAGGACAATGTTTTGTCCCTGATGGGTTTAAATAATCTTGCGATTACCAGTTAACGAACGATGGTTCTACATCAATGTTAATTGGATTAATGGGGGTATATCCAGATTCCAACAGGCGATTAGAATAGACGGGCTTTACATTATCAGCAGTAGAAACTGTGATATGAAATACCTGTCCATTAGACCGTTCTTTTTTACCATCAACTGAAACAACTAAAGCTTGCGCTTTATCGTCAGAAGCAACACCGATAACTTGGACATTATTGGGATTGGAAGGTAAAGGGGAATTATTAGGAATACCAAAATCTACGGTTATATGGTGCATAAAGTGATTACAGTGAACTGGTGAAGCAATGCGCTTGATTTGTTCGGGTTTCACTAAATAGCAAGAATAAGCCATATCATTAGTCCTATTGTGTAAGAAAAAACATATAGGACTCACCTGTTTGGTGTGTCCCAAACAGGGTTTCGTTTTGCATAAAGCTGACGAAGAACGAAGCTTCGGTTTAAGGTTTTCTCCGTTAAAGTCTCTACTATTTTGTACAATGCACAATGTAGTTGAGACACAAGTGACTTCTGCGCGGGATTAAAATGACCATAATGGCCATTAAAAAAGTGCTAACAGAAGTGTTTTGTTGAATTTAGTTTAGACGAAGCTGGGGCGAAGGTAAATACCACCAGCACGATATTTCCCCTAATTCAGTAACTAATACAGATATAAAAAACTCATACTTTTAACGTCGCACTATCAAAGTCAGAATAAAACAAATATTATTTCTATCTAGGTCGCGCATAGCCGTATTCGATTAAGCAAAGGAATGACAATGGGCGCTTTTACTCTCATACCATTTGGATTACACCTGAAAAGCAATCAGGTAGTAGATGTTGGCAGCGTTCAAAACGGAATTAAGTGCGACTGTATATGCCCATCCTGCAAAACACCTTTAATTGCGCGACATGGTTCCATCAAAGAGTGGCATTTTGCTCACCAATCAAGAGACGTAAAAAAGAAAACGGAAAAACCCTGTGATTATTCCTTTGCTGTATCGGTAAGGTTAATGATGAAACAGCTATTTGAAGAAGGCGCGATGCTTTGCCTACCTTCCTATTCAAAAAGCTTATCTGCCACCATTCCGGGTTCGAAGCACCCTTATTCACATCGATACACATTGACTGAGGAAAAAGTGGTTCAGTTCGACACTGTTGAATCAGAATTGATGCGCAATGGTGTGATGGTAGATCTTGTTCTTAAGATTGGTTCGTTCGAACTGGTTGTGTACATTACGTATGATGGTCGACGCATACCAGAACAACTCAAAAGCCCAGAAAACAATTCTGGGGTAATAGAGTTTAATGTAATGTCTCTAATGCAGGCCTTTGAAGAAACCAAGTCTGGTCAATATAAAGATGCTCTCATTGAGTTCCTAGCGCGTTCGCACACCGGCAAATATTGGCACTATCACCCTAGAGAAGGACGATTTCAGCAACGCCACGATGAGTTTGTTAGTGATAATAAGGAAACGTTACTAGCTGATATCGACACTGCAAGAGGCATATACCAGAACACGAACATTTATACGGGGCCTGCGACTCATACTAAAACGACAGAAATCGCGAACGCCCCCCAAAAAACCTTAACTACTTCTAAACAACAATCACGCATTTATGCGCTCGAAAAAGGGTCGGAATCTGTTTATGTGTTATTAGGTAGTCAAAAAGCTTCCTATGAAAACGGTGAAGGGTTTCGTGAAAATACCATGGGGAAATATACCGACTTTAGAGAATCAATGCTGCACCTTTGCATAAAGTGCGAACACAGGTGGGAGGGGAAATCAAACCTCTGCAATCAGTGCCAAAACTTTGAGTACACACGCTCTGTTTTTTAACTTCTACGAGATTAGAAGGTGCTCATATTTTGAAGATGCGTATCACTTTTTTATTTTAAGCTTCAAATTTAAAATCATCGCTTTCCTTATCAAGACTCTGAGCATAAAGCATTGCCTCTCGTTTCAACTCAGCAAATGCAGCTTTCGCCATGTTTAGCTTGCTTGCTTCCATCTTCGTTTCATCAAATACACGTTTATACTTAGAAAAGAATTCACTTTGATTTTTTACATTGGTAGCGTTCGTTATCATCTGCCAAAATTTCTTATCCTATATTCGCTTAACTGCTATTTTGTAAACCTGATTGCGTTCCCACTTGCCAACCGCTACAACCGATATAACTAGCTCATTATCTCTAACCTGATATACAAGCCTATATCCAGCGCTATGCAATTTAATTTTGTAACAATCTTCCATTCCGCTAAGCCGAGCTGATTCGACTCGCGGATATGCTAGGCGCTCCTGAAGCTTCTTTTTAAACTGCTCCCGAATTGTGGAGTCTAGCTTTCGCCACTTTCAGTACCAGAAACCCATTCTGAAACACTAAAGCCAAGCTCCTGCCTCGCCTGTTTATATTCTTCATTTTTACTTGGACTTCCACTCAGCTTTCAATTTTAAATTTTATTTTTCACTGCATTCAGCGAAAAATACATAATGGCTACCCACTTTTCTTATTTCCACCGCGAAACAGGTGCCATCTAAATCAATAAACAGAGGCCACAGTGCAGGGTTACCCGTTACAGTCCATACTTCGCACTTTTCGTCCTCAACTATCGGATTGCACATCTCCCCATAGTCACGAGAGAGAAGATAAACCAAAGATGTGTCCAGTTCCGTGCATAGTTTTTCGACAGCATTAGGAGTCTGAATACTATGAAACTGTACTTCGCAAGGGGGGAGTAAATCCTGATGTAAAACATCAATGGAGTGTAAATTATTGCTTTCGGGGATTAGTTCTATTAACGGTGATGTGTTTGATTCGTTCAAACATCGGTTAATCGCTAGAATAAGTTCGTCTCGCTGGAAAAGTAACGTTTGAGTTATTTGTTTACTTTCCCGCACTGCTGTAATCATCAAATCCCAGCTCGCATCATCCTCGTTGTACTCAATTGCACTTTCTGCTTCATGTTCAATCAAAGAGGTACATCTTAATGCGTAGCAGCATTGCTGAAGGGTATTAACTGTTTCTATGAGTGTTCTCATGATGCATCGTTATTCCAATTAATCTTTAACCACCAATAGTTCAGTGATTTTTTTATCCCAATGTGAACCGAAATCTCCGTGTTCTCTTAGTTCAGAGAGGAGGCAATTGGCTTTATCTAGTTGCTCTTCTAACTGCTCTATTGCTGGCTCCATAAAGGACTTAGCCATACGCTCAAAATGTTTAACATCCTTTTCTGTTGGCTCCACCCTCTTACTCCGCATGAAATTAATGAACAGCTCTCTACTCATGATTTTTTCCCATTAGATAGTTTCGCTGTTTGCAATGACATTTTCGGCTCTAAAAGCAGTGATATTGTTATCACTAATAGGAAGCCCCATGTTGTCTTGATGAACCTCATACAGCTTATTATGTTTGCCTCTAATTAGCAGATGAACAGTTGAAGATGTTAAGGAACCAGCTTCAACGACCAGTTCGCAATCATCTGGCATATCGGACAAGCATTTTTGCAACCTTTTCATCCACTTTTTATGCTCTGGTATCATGACTGTATTTCCTACTTTACTAATTCGAGGTGTTCAACTTCCAAATCCAGTTCTTGAAACTCTGGAACATCAGGATTGTAAACACAGTTGATAACGTTACTTTGAGTTATGATTTTATTGACCACTTCAACCAAATGGTCTTCGTCATAAAGTTCACCCGTAACAGATTGCAAAACAGCTTCCCTAAGCTCTTCAACATTGTTACTTAGTTCGCGCCTGAAACCATTCATTGAAAATTTCATACTGTTTCCTGCTGTTCTAAAGCATATGCTAATTCAGTTAGTGACGGCCACAAAACATACTCATCGATGATCTCTCTACCATCGACTTCATTGCCTTCACCTAACACACGAAGTGTGTCATCAACGATTTCTATATCCATTGGATATCTTGTTTCACCTTTATGATTGACAGACCATACGAAGCCGTCCACATCTACAAAACATCTTGTATTCATAACTATTTCCTATACTTCTTCGATAGTGATTTTGTAGCGCTTTCCAGCTTCTAGGAATAACGGACTATGCTGTTCGTTTTCGCAAACTAATCGCACTCCAGACTCCGCAACAACTATTGAGTCATCAGGCTTTTTTTTGCGCCTCGCTCTCAAACGAAACTGTATAATTTTCAACTTTATCGTTCATTGATTAGTTCCTCTATCGATGTTCGTGGTGTGACTCACATTCAGATCGTGTATCAAACACCAGTTCGCGGCCAGACAAATCCAGCTCAATACCCAGCCTATTCGCTAGCCTTACAAAATCGTTGTCATCACCGTTAATCAGCATATGTCCTGCACACTGTAAGTCCTGCTTTTTGTGACAAACAAACGAGCCTTGCGCTAATATTTCTGCCATCCGCTCACCACCCAGCCAGCCCTTCAAGGTATCTTTTCTGAAGGGACACTGAGCGCATGGTTTCTTAACGTTTGGCAGTGAAGACATCGTGTTTCCAATATATTGATTATGTAGTTAGTGAACCGTGAACATGCGGATCATAACTAGGCGGTAAGCCCAAGTCTTTTTCACGCTGAAACTCTTCTAAATACCGTTTGAATCGTCGTTCTGTAATTATGTCTTTGCCTAAAATGTCAAACCCATAACCAGTTTCAGCAATCATTTTATCTTCTTTTTCTTTAAGTGCTGCCAAGACGGTCTTACAAAAACCGATACCGTAATTTCGAGCCATAAAACGCGTTTCCCATTAGGTTAATTTGTTTCAATTGGATAAAGTTTATCCAGCTTTTTAATAGCTGCTAAAGCAGTTTTATGTGGTCGTAATTCTTGATCTGAATACTGCCCACAACCTATCCAATGCGATTTCAAAACAGTCCCGCAATTACTATGGTCACGACAAACTGTCCCGCAATCGGTTCGCTCATATCTGAAATGAGGCTCACCAAGTTCACATTTACACACCTTCTCAATCCAACCATGTGGCAAATCCTTTGCGAGACTTTTCACGATGCAATATTTCCCATCACGGTTTTTCTTCAAAATCGATATTAATTTCTGTAGCCCCCTCTCTCTTCCATGCAGCTATTTTCGGAAGAAGAGTTGTAGGTAGAGATTCGGTCATACGTGCGACTTCAATAAAATCATCGACACTAGGAAATGCGGTTTTCAACTTCGTCCCATCGTTGCGTTCAGCTAAACCTTGCAATGTTTCCTCAACGAGTGAGAGTTTGTCTAAATCCTTTAGCTCGCTAATAAACTTAGATGCTTGATCAGGCGAAAGAACATACACTTGGGTATCCAAAGGGACTGTCATCACACCCTCTGTTCTACACGGGTAAATCTCTACCGGCATATCCAGTCTTATATCGCTAATTTTTGCCATCGTGTTTCCTCTATTAACCTTTATGCCATTACAGCATGGTTTTGCTTTTGCGCAACCGATTGGACAGACATCGTAAGCTGTCCATTTTCATACTGTGGCTTGAAGCGAAAGCCAATCTTATATAAGCAGGTCATTAACTTATCGATAGAGAATTTTTCTATCCGGCCATTTACAAGGTCGCTCACTCTTGGTTGGGTGATGCCCATTGCCGCCGCAGCTTGTTTCTGATCCCAACCTTTAGCATTCACAATGTCTCGAATTGCAATCATAAGGTCAGAGCGAGTTTGTAACTCTGACGCTTCTGCTGCATCTTCCGTAATGGCGTCAAAAATATTGGTGTATTCTAATGCCATGATTAGACCTCTTTGATTAACCTATAATCAGAATATATCAACACTGATATTTATACAAGTATTGATATATTAATTTTTGATTTCTTTCATCATTAATTTGTAGCGTTTTTTGGCAGTATCCATAGCCTTCCGGTCAACGCCGTTGGTAGTCTTGGTGAATGAGTGAAGTATGAACACTGTATCAGCGAATTTAGCCACGTAGACAGTACGGTAAGCTGGTCTGCCATTTTCAATTAGCTCTACAGCGCCAACTCCTACGCTGTCTTTCAAATGCTTAAATTTACTGAACGGCTCTTTATCCTGACAAATAGCGTTTAGGTCGTTGGCAAAGCGTTTTTGAATAACTTCAGGCAAGGCAAGAAACTCTTTTTTTGACTGGTTATTAATAAATTTAAACTTCTTCATTTTTTAGTAGGCTTCCTACCGCGTTTCTTCGGCTTTGGCATCATCTGTTGAGCCACCTTTCTTATGTGATTGAAATCCACGTCCGTATAGTCTCGTTGTGCTGTTTCAGTCTTGTGGTGCAGCAACGTTTGAATAATACGTGATGTGTCAGGGTTGTTTTTCTTCTCTAATAATCTTTGCGCGAATCTCGCGAAACTATGACGGCCAGCATGACTACTAGAGTTGTTATACCCATAATCTTTATATAGCTTCGTGAGCAAGTTCTGGACAGCAGTTGCTACCCTGTACTCTTTACCTTTTGACACTTTGCGGGTAAGCGAGAATGGTTGCCACATTCCTCGCCAGTTGCTGAGAAATACATGTGACTCAGGTTCTAAGCCTCTATATTCACCCGAACCTAGTTTAGCCAGCCCAATTCGATGTTTTACTCTCGCATCAAACCATTTGTCTAAATAAGCTCTGTACTCACGTACATTCGGAATATGCGCAATAGCTGGATAGTTGCCCTTAGTACCTTCCTTTCTCAGCCGTGTAACGAACATCAGAGAACCATCAGGATATAATGCTTCTTTTACTTTCCACTGGCTCACTTCAATAGCTCTGAAGCAACTAAAATAGGTGGTCAACAACATGCACTGGTTTCGCAGGCCAATCAGCGGATCTACACTTTCATTGTCTACACGCTCAACCATATCTAAGAACTCATCCGGTGTTAGCGTTTCTGGCTGTTTAACAGTCCGCAAAGAAGGAGGGTTCCACCGCCACTTAAAGTCTATATTTTCGTCCGACATCTTTATATAGGAAACTTGTTTTCCTATATCGTAGTATAAAATAACAGCGCCCGTCTACAGGTCGCTAGAAATAAAGGGGGATAGGAAACGTTCAGGGCAGGGAATATGAATCTATATCCTTCAGTCTATATTTTAAAACGTATTGAAGTTGCGATATGAGAGCTAATGATAAGCTCTATTTAGAATTTTAGTAAGTAGGTAATTATCAGGTGAACAACCAAAATTTAACGCTTATGCACCCAAGAGGAAAAGGCCAGATATGTCTGTCTGTAGAGGTGCTTGGGCTGTCTAGTAACGAGGGTAATTATGTAGTTCGATGCAACTATAAAAACGACACCAGAAAAGCGCATTTCGACTCTTACAATGACGCATTAAACAATTTAAGACAGCAAGCCAGTCATTTCATTGCTGACGGCTATTTCCTCCCCCTGCCCAAAAATATGAGCGACATGGTGGACTATGATAAGAGTAAATGGCGAACCGGGGCCGAAAGACCAACTTGGAACACAATGGAGAGAATGCCAATTGATAGGTTATTCTTCAATCATAATTATGTACGTGAGCTATATGACGGACATCATGTATTGATAAAGCTGAGTCCATCAGAGACACAGCCTTTTTCGATGTGGGATGGAAGAGGCACCTACACCCTTTCCGATACCCTTTTGTCGAAACTCTCAATGCTGCACGCTTATATAGATATCAAAGGATTGATATTAAACACTACGATGACTCACAACGGCGATATCGTTATTAACGAAGTAATAGAGGTAGATAATCCCTCAAACACGCCCATGCATACTAGACTTGAAGAGATGAAGGCTAGAACTCTTAACGCACCCTTAAGATTTTTACGGTTCGCGACATGCTTCTCAACGCCTGAACAATGGCATCTAAGAACGAATGTTGCGGCCTATGCTTCCTTTGAAAAATGCACACATTTCGCTAGTAGAGCACTTCGCTACTATTTCCCGTCGGGCAGCTCGTACCGCGTGATAGTGAAGTCTCTTTATGAACTGCACGCAGTTAATGAACAAAGTGGTGATGAACTTGTGCTTTGTCTCTCGGAGACACCGTTTATTTCACAACTTGAAATCGGAGAAAGCTTTGTCGCTGATGGACGTCGGATATACATCCAACCTATGTTTGATAATCTACGTATTTTCTCGCCTTAACTACAAAACGACTTTCGATGCAGTGTTAAAGTATCAGCATTATCAGTACAAGGTACATTTTGTGAATACATCAAACTCCTACACAATCAACGACATTCATTGGTTGCCAGCTGAGCACATGCTTCATTTAGGTCTGGTTAAGCGTGCTATTAAGGATATAGAAGTACTGTCGAAATATGATATCAAGCGTGAAATAGATGACCAGACGAGTCTTGTCTTTAAGTTAATGGACAACATAGGCATGATTACAAACGCTATCGTTCCTGATTTTATTTTTATAGATAAACGAAAAACACAAACTATTGCGCTTTGTGTCTTTCTACTACCCGATGAGCGCTGGGGCGTAGAACATCAGGAAATTACAGCAAAGCTTAAGATAATTGACAAATATGACGTCAATTTTTTATTGGTTAAACAAAGAGCCAATTATTCTGAAGGTAGAATGGATGCGATTATACGGGATTTGAAAGATATACTTGGTATTAAGGAAGAGAAACGGACAACCGAACAAGAGGGAGGCTAGTTAGCCAGCCTCAAGTTCGATTTCCACAGTTTCCGTGTCAGGGATACTGACGCAAGGAAGAAACTCATGATCATCCAGAAACGCTAATGGTTCCCTCAGATATCGTACCTTCCCCGCTTTTAACGTGCATTTACATACACCGCAATGACCACCTCGACAATGACTCTCAGGTGCAGAACGTTTGTCCTCCATCGTCTTGAGTATCACTTGTGGTTTCTTACGTACTTCATCTAGCGTAATCCTGATAGTGTGACTCATGATACGCCTCCAGCTTCAACGAATTTCTCGTGTTCTGCTTTAGCTTCATCATAAGTGACTGAGCGAGTCATCATATCTAGCAGATGGTCTGGACCAAATGCTTTCAATTCGTCTTCCCAGTCAACGCCTTTTCCTGTTATAGGTAATGACGGTAACACTACTTGAGCTTCAACACCTTTACGGCGAAACTTACGCGCTAATTTGAAAGCCTTATCTTGGCCAGCAAAACCAGCGTCTTTATCACCCCAGATGACAACAAATTTAAGGTTCTTTTCTACCATTCTATCAACATCTTGATTAGCCAAGATAGTATCCGAATAGCAGGCCATAGTACTTATACCTGTTGCATTTAGAACAGCCATTCCAGTTTCAACACCCTCAGTAAAACTGCCTACAAAACCACCCATAGGTGCTTCTGTAATACCGTCCTTATCGAAAAGTCGAATATTTCCACGAGACATGTCACGCGGTGGACTCATGACCTTTTTAGGGTCAATGAACACTCCTTTTTCGACTTTTGATTCTTGCTTTAGCTTGCTGACTGAGCCATCAGCGTTAACTTGAAGAAATATCCGGTGTAAGGTAATACCTTGCCCATCTACATCGACAAATTTACAAACTAATGCAGGATGTTTACCTGCGAATACTGGCTTCTTTTTCTGATTATCATATTCATAATATGCTAACTCAGGATGAAACAGTAAGCTGTCAGGTATTACGTTGTAATCTAGACCTGTGCGAGTTTTAAAGTACATCTTTACGATGTCCGACTCAGAAGCAGGAGTACATTCTTTAAGTACTTTTTGTATCGAGTTACAACGCTTTTTCGCTTCCTTTTCGTCTAATTTAAACGTTCGGTTGCGTATGGCTTTAACCTGTTTAGGGTTAAAGTCGACGTTAGAACCACCACACATCGCAATGAGACGTTTAGCGGCTTCACCTTTGTTGATACCTTCAATTTCAGATACGACCTGCAAAATGCTGAGTGCGCCTCTATCATTGTGGTAACCAAGACCAGAATCTTCCCAGCCACGCTGGAATCGAAACTTGGTTTTTCCTTCTCCAGAAATCGGACAAGGGGTTTGACGTGGATAACGGGCCGCAGCATCAGCAAGTAGATTATATCTACTAGCAACTACATCCCATTTCCCTGAACATACTTGTACCATATGGTCAAATACGTTGTAGTTTGGATCGTTGGTATTCATCTTAAATTCCTTCAATTTTTAAACAGTTTGATTGACAGCGGGTAGAGCAAAATACCCGCTAAGCAGGCACTTTGAACTACCAGCCATCACTGATTTAGAAAAAGCTCAACTCATCGAAATGAATCAAGTTGTGGAAGGCACTGAGCCACTGAAAACAGCAACAGCAGACCTCACAAGGAATTTATTGTTAACCAGCTCGCAAAGAGCAAAACCAACGATCTCACCACCAACAATTATTGGAAGTTTCTTTAACATGTTACGTCCTCCTACAGACATACAATCTCGTGCGAAAGATCGATATAAAATCAAACCCAATAGCGCACTAAGAAGACGTAACTATCCCTACAGGGAAGAAAGTCTTCCCTATTGGGGACGGCATCAATAAGATTGATTATCACTTGCCGAGAAGCGGTTTTAAGGTGAACTCCTATATTACTTAAGAAGATATACCTCTTAAGGCTGACGTTGATGCAAGCATCGTGCGACAGCAACACACAGAAACTCTCGCGCAAAGAATTGCAAAGACCATAAAGGTCCAGACAAAAAAGCTAACGAGAGTTGTTGTGTTTCGTTTAGGTGATTTAAGACACCTGACCTTAGCATTCTTCTAAGAGAACTAACGTCAGGTTCCTTGGCTTGCTTCTGCAAAGCAAGTGAGGCGGGATAACTTAATATTATCACCGCCTACATATTATTCAACTATTTTGAAGGGGCAGCTCGCTTAAATTTAATACACTCATGTGTAAGCTCACCGATAAAGCATGATGCTTTTTCTTTATGATAGGAAAGACGTAGGTTCTTTTCAGCTCTTGTCATGCCGACATATAGAAGGCGCCTTTCCTCTTCAAGTGTCGCTTCGTTGATATTCTCACCGGGTATGGTTGAGTCATTGACTCCCATTATCCACACATTTGGCCACTCAAGACCTTTGCTTGAATGCAGGGTAGACAACTCAACTTCAACCTCTTTCTTCTCACTGTCATCCTTGTTGTTAAGAAGATACGCAGTCTTCTCAACAGCATCCGTCCATCCACCTTTATTAGCCCAGCGCGTAAACATTTTGAAAAACGCCTCAAACATTTTACCGCCTTTATCTGCCGTAACACCTTTGGCTCTAAAGATAACGTTTTTTAGTTCTCTGCAACGCCTATCTATTTCACTAGGGTTGGTCGTGTCATACTTCAGATCAGGCCATAGACGTGACAAATTCATTAGCTCAGCCGAACAGTCTAGAAATTCAGATTGTGCGATATGAGCAAGGCTCTGCTTTTTAGTAACTAGCGTATTAACGATGATGTCCATACTGTCTTCAGGCTCTTCCATGAACATCAATGTATCGATGATATTGTGCTTATTTTTATCGTACTTTATCGATGCCATCATGGTCATTAACGCGTTCACATCTTTATTTTCAAAGATGCTTTTTTCACCTAATCTACGATAGCTGAACCCATGTTCCTGTAAGGCTGTTTGCACTGCATCTAATTGAATCTGATTACGTGAAAGTACGGCCCACTGCCCTTTCTGCGAGGGTATGTGTTTAATAATCGCTTCGACCTCGTGTTCAAGGTCATTGGTCTCATAAACATAAACACTGCCACCATCACCAGCAGCTGACTTCATGGTTTTTGCTACACGGTAAACGTTGTTCTCAACAAGCCCTTTTGCTGACATAAGGACTTCCTCAGCACATCGGTAGCAGGTATCAAGCACAAACGCTTTTATCTTGAACTCATCGAGAAATTTCACCATTCCCGTGTAGCCCATAGCTCCTCTAAATGAGTAGATTGATTGGTCGTCATCGCCAACTGTCATAACAATCACGCCTGCGCGACCTAGTAATAGCAAAAATTCCACCTGCACTTCATCTGAATCCTGAAACTCATCAACAATCATATGCGTACAGTTCAAGGGCTTCATTTCATTATTTTGTAGCTTGAGAACCACTTCACGAGACAGGGCGTTCAAGTCGGTCTTATTGTATTTTCTGCATAGGTTTTGATATTTACGAAACACCTCTGCATGTAGCGATGGCACTGCTCCCATATCAGGGTCAAGCTGACGGCCTAATAAATCGATAGACTGCACAACATCCATGTAGTCATCTAAAAGTGCTGCATCAACCGATTTGACAGCCATCCGAATGATATTGTCCTGATCAGCCCCCATGATAATTTTTTTATACCCACCAGCGGCTTTATACATCGAGATAAACAAGGAATGAAAGGTACTAACTCTGACTCGCTTTTGTTGCTCAGCAGTAAGTTTTTTTTCTACTCGTTCACGCATTTCACCAGCGCCAGCTCTGGTAAATGTCACCATGACAGCCTTATTCTCTTTTGGTTCTAGCAGGTTCTTTACTAGCTCCATGGACGTATGTGTTTTTCCGCTACCGGGCAACGCACACGTCAACGCATATGTTTTAGCACCTGCTACTAACTGCTGTTTAGGATTGAGACTCATATTACCTCGCTAGACAGCAATCTACGTATTGAAATTGCATGTATACATAGTCCTCACCAACACCGGGAATAGTTTCTCCAGTCACACCGCGCCACTTATAAACCATGTCGCCTAATGGATGACAACACCCAGCTTTTACGCTTTTTGTTTTTGGCTCTCCATCGTCGCCTAGTATCTCGTTACCATCGCTGTCACGTTCAGGTACAGTAACCATGGCATCGCCATCTGCTTCGGGTAATGGATGGATAGCTGATAACTTATACATACTCTTTGGTACCATCGGCGCGTACTGCGGTTCGCACATTGCGTCATTACCCATAGTGCGCTTAGACAACCCTTTTCTATGAAGAGAAGCTAGTACACGTTGAGCTACGAGTGATGTATTACGAGCTGGCTGTCCACCACCTGAAACTTGCCCAGTAAACGGGTAGAGAGTACCGTCACAACCTGCGCAGAAGTAGTTTTGCTCTTTGGCGATACCTGAAGTTATCAAACCGCAGTCTACCGTACACATAATTTGTGCGAGTGGATTGGCAAATAAAGCTGCCTCCGGATTCAGTACGAATGCCAAAAGCGGATTATTCCACGTTGGGTCAATTTCACTTAGATATAGGATATCGAAATCAACATATTGGTCGCGCTGGCACTCTGGTACCACAAATAACGAAAGCATCTGCATTATTGGGTAACTGAAATAGTGATATTGATAAAAAGCATTTGTACCACTATCGGTATCCGGCGCAGAACCACCTGCTTTTCCTCTTTCTCCAAGGCCCACAATCGTATCTTGTAGTCGCATACCACCGAGTGACGGGCTACACCAAGGCAGTTTTACTGTTTCTATAAGCCTTCTTGGCGACCAGTAACCTAGCGGCACACCCGGTGGTTTATAAACACCGTTATCGTCTTTACACAAACACAGCAACTGGCTACTAGCGGCCCCTTCTGGTGCATTGGGCCCTATTCCAGACATACGGAAAGGAAGCATGCATGACCAACACATTTGGTCCATGATTTTAGTGAATACGTTCGCATTCGTACAAAGTGCTTCACCAACGCCGCTCGCTTGTACCGTTGTCGACGCAGTGAAACCAATGAACAGAGTGAGAATAAATGCCTTAAAACGCTTCACGCCATTGCTCCTTGCAGTAATACCCACCCTTTCATTACGTAAGTGTAGATGGTGGTGGCTACTACTGGGTAGATATGTGAAACAACAACACCGGCAATAAATCCTATAATTAGCTTAATATCAATCATGCCCTTTCTCCCATTCACTTTGACCAATAATCTCTACTTTCAATAAGACACCTTCAGTAGTTACTTTTGAGGGCGTATTGCGTAACGCAAACCGCTGTGCGACCTCTTGGCGTAACACGTAAAGTTGCACTCCAATTTTGTTAGTAATCTCTTCGAGCTGCTTCCAGCCATCAGTTCTGTCTAGCTTTGTCGCAACCATGGTTGCGGTACTGCCTGATTTATAAAATTGTCCAAGCGCCCATTTCAGTTGATCTTCATTAGTGGCATCGAAGAAAATCATGTTGAGATTTAAAGGCAATAATTCTAATGGGTTTACGCGTTGTCCTGCGTAGGCCAGCAATTTACCGTTGTATGCTGGTATGTCTTTGGTCATGACTATCGACGGGTCAATATAATAAACTTCCGATTCTTGTTGCGTAGGCAGGTCGATGAACGAAAAGTTGTTCCAATATCTATCAATCGCTTTTTGTTTCTTTGATTCCCAATCAACCTTTGCTATACGCTCTTCTATTTCGTCGAAAAGTAACTTCTCACCGATGGGATAAGTTTCAGACAGGATGCCAGCATCGCTAACTCCCTCTTCTAACCTGCGCTTCAAGTCTTCGATTGTGGTCAAACCCTGCGCTTTAATTACTTCCCCATTTTCTGTAAGAACCATGCTTGGTGCTCTGGCAATGTCATATTTCATAAACTCAATTGGCGCCAGTTGCACGTTGGGGTATTTCTCAATTTTGCCTTGTTTATGCAAACGAAGATTTATCGAATCTACGAACCTTATCATCTGACCAACATTGTCCATTCCATCCATTAGGCCGCGAATAAGCACTTCAGCGTTTTTATTCTTTGCGGCACTTATTAGAATTTCATCGACAATACGAGCTGGCATTGAGTAGGATATGAAGTACTTAACTTTCTCGCCGTCTTCAACAACCTGCTCTTCCATGATTTGCTGCTCTGCCTGCTTCATCTGTTGAATCAGGTCTTGGCTGTCGTCTCCAGCAATGATTTCTAATGCCTTGTATTGGTCCTGTGAAATACCAAACTGGGTTCGCTTTTCTATATTTTGGGCTTCTTGATTGTACTTCTTTGCTTGTTCTGAAGTGGTTTCAGTGATGTTTTCAAGACCTTTAGCGACTTGTGGTATTTCGCCGTTAGTAATATCTAAAAGCCGTTTTTGAGCCCTCAACATCAAGTCTCTGTCAGTCTCGGAAAGCTTATACTCTTCCGTATTTAAAGGTACGGCACCAGTAGCAAAGGTGTTTTGTTTTTGCTTTGCATCAATCTGTCGCTTCTGTGCTTCGTACATCGCTTTTTCTTCTGGCGTTAGCTCGAATGCCTGCTGTGCATTTACTGACAATGACATGCATGCCAGTGCGATTAACGCTTTACCAAATCGCATAATTAACCCCTACTATTTTGTTTGTTGTTTCCATACCAAAGAGCTTTGAATCTACCGATAATCTATGCGTACCAAGCGAAAACCATTCACCTTCTTTTACTTCGTAAGTTTTAAGATAATCTTCAATTGGGACACCGGCCTTTTGGGTGAGGTATGGCATGTCTACTGGATAAGTTTTTATGTCACCTTCAGGCGTTTCTACAGTCACAACATATTCATCGACTGTCACCTTATCACCGGGCACGCCTGCGGCTATTTTTGCGAAGTTGGTGCCTTTTTTATGTATTACTCTGTCTTTTTCGAGAACGAAAGCTACAACATCACCTCGCTCGAAGGTGTCACTAAATTCGGTCAGATAAAGACCATGAGGAAGCGAATACACAGCCTTTTGACTGTACGATATCTTGTAGTTAGCTTGGAATAGGGTAAATGCTAGATAAGCTAGACCAATAAAGAGAACACTCTGTATTCTCGCTTTGTGGGTTTTTAGAAGCGATTGGATGTCCATGTCATTCCAGAAGCAGTTAGTACTTGCCGTGTATTATCTCTAGAGATGACAGGTGAGCCCCTTAATTAAGGGGGCTCTTTTTAAGTGTTAATTGGAAGAATGCAGGGGAATTGGTTCGCGTGGCGATTTCGCCATGTTACAAATCTCCCCCCCAATTCCCTTGCTTTAAAGCAACCGTGCTTTTTCAGTATGATGTTCGTTTTATTTAGTATTCACATTAAATGTGGTCTCCGAGGACTCATTAGAGTCATCGTATGCAATCAAACGTACATCTATACTGTCTGGTCTAACGCCGCTGGGATAATAGTATTGGATGGATGAACCCCTTACCCCAGTCATTTTTCCATCGACCTCCCACTCATAAAGCGTCATCCTTCCATCTTCATCAGTACACATGGAGTCGATGCGCGTGTAATAAGCATAAACTCTCCAGCGAGGCTTACATGTCGGTGTCTTGTTATCAATTACGTCCACCACATACTCCTCTTCAGCAACGTGACCATGAGCAGTGGTGGCAACTAACTTTATGACATGCTGCCCTTCAGGAAGACCAAATACGTTTGCTCTTGCATTACTATCAGGAAGAAGGACATCATCAACATACCACTGATATGTATCAACCTTATCCTGATAATGTTGAAGTCTTACACCAGCATTAATGATAACATCCAGTGGCTCTCGCATTCTTCGGTTGTTGAAAGATGTTCTAAATGTAACTTCTGGAGGATCTGCTTCTACTACCTCAATTGTTTCAATGAAATCCACCTCATTGCCACGACTATCTTTTACAGTCACCCTTACAGTATGCACACCGGGTTTCTCGGCAACGAATCTTGCGCTGTTACGCCCTTCATACTCTAACTTCATATCAGATAGCGGTGTGAACTGAGTTTCAAAATAAATTGAATCTGGATAAGAGACCCTTTCTCGCTGTGCAAAGATTTGCATTTGCGACGGTGCGAACTTTGTTTGTTGCCTCACAACAAAGTCGTAATCAGGGAACTCATATCGCCAGCCGTTCGTGGTGAATGACCTGTCAGCTGTAGTAGTAGCCTCTAACCCTTTGTGCCACGCTTTGAACTCTAATTTTACCGTTTTATCTTCCCAATCTACTGGCGTCGTTATAGTAAGCTCATCACCTTCTACTGTCGTACTATCTGGCAACGTCCACTCTCCTAGCAACTCTGAAACAGTACCTGCGTAAGCTGAACTAGTTCGCGCAGTGAATGTAACTTCTTTCCCTACCTCAGAATGGAACGGTCCTTTAATGAGTATACGAGGCGGCGACGGTGGCTTAACGTTAATGCTCTTCCTCGCACTGTCGTAGGCAGACCTGTCTACACTATCTGTGTCTTCATAACGCATCCTTACAAACAGCCTAAACGACTCATCACCTTCCTCTACGGTATGGGTTAGCACATTGTCGCCTTCAACCCACTCTTCGCCATCATAAGACCATTCAATAATACCTCCTGTACCGTCGATCTCTTCTCCTCTATCGAGCACGCGGAATTCTTGAGTTTCACCGTAATACATTACAGATGGCCCAATAATGGTTATCGTTGGGGTATTGAATGCAGTTACTTCGACTTCCTCTGTCACACTCTCTTCACCAGTGAGCTTATTGGTAGCAACAGCTCTTATTTTCCATACACCGGGCTCATCGAATACACGACGAATAAAGCGCTCATTAGTCCCAGTTGGCATCTCTTCCCATGTGACTTCATCCTGAGTTATCTCCCACTTAACACCCCCTAATACTCGACTGTCATCGAAACTATCAGGTCGATACTGGCCAAGGAATGTGAAAGGCACTTTACCGAACAACCTGAAAGCTTTAATCCCCCCGTTGAGTTGGGTACCTTTCCACACACGGATATAGTTTCTGTTGGTGATAATTTGCTTTGTGTAACCCTCTAATTCACTCACAAGATTTAACACGCCTACATATGACATTGACCCTAGACCAAGTTTGCTAATATCAACATCAAAGTCAGCTTGACCATCGGTCATATCTTTCTCTGGCGTTAGAGGTATGATCGTTCCATCACCTTCCCTAAGGGCCAGAAAGCCTCGCCATTTACCCATGGTGCTCTCATCGTAGACGTAATCGCCAATAGCGCGGTCATACATACCAACTTTCACGGTATCCGTTTTTGTATCCGTATTGAGGGCATCTCTAAAATCACTTTCTAAACGACCACGTACATAGCGACTTGGAACATACACAATCTTAAATTCAGACGTTTCTACAAGTTCTGGTTTTAGCGTATAGAAAGCCGTTATCTTAAATACTCGCTCTTCCCATAAGTCACCTTCAGGCGCATTGATACGGCGACCATTGATTATCGTTTGTGCTTTAGCTCTCTGGCCAAACTCATAGACTTCATCATCTTCACCGTCCGTGACTATTTTGAATGTGATTGGTCCGTTGCTGCTTGTTACACGAGCTGTAGTCACGTTTCCACCAGTAAGGTTAACTGAAAACACTTCATTGTTAACATTAGGCTCTGGCATAAGGTCAATCTGAATATCGTCAGGTTCAACCACCTCAACGACAATCGTGCCTTCCGCTGCCACTCTCTCAGCACCAATGGCATTTACGAACGTGTAAACATAGTTGATATACTTGGTTCCAGTTGTCTGGAACACACCCGTAGCTGACGGTACGGAAGAATTCTCATCTACAGTAATTTCTGTAGAATCAACTGTTAGATAGCACGTAGGACTTACGTATGTGGCTTGCGCAATAGCATCTGCTTTTGATGAAACGAAACGGCAACGGCGACCCTCACGTTGCAGAAGTGAAAACTGGAAGTTTTGAACGTACTGATAAGCTGTGTCAGTCGTAATCCTTTCTTCAAAACGAGTGGGCATATAGACAAGATTAAGGCTCTCAGTCGCTTGGTTTCCTTCTTGGTCAATCACTGTTGCTTCAATACTGTATTCATCCCCCCTTTCTAGGTCTAAATACTCAGTAATAAGGGCATAGTTTCTTTGACTGGCATCCATCTCAACAACTTTTCCATTGAAACGGATTTCTGTTACTTCTGCACCACCAATGAATTCATCTTCTGCAACAACGACAATATCTTCAGGGAAGTACAAAGCATCTCCGTTCTCCATCTTTGTCGATGCTTGGTGAAATCTAATTGTTGGCAATTTGCTGTCTAACTTTACCTCGCCCATTTCTTTGCTAGCAAAGTTTGCATATTTGTCTTCTGTATACACGATGGGCTGGAATACGCCATTTTCGACATCCGAAATGTCCATGATATACACAAAGGAGTTATCAATGATTTGAGGCGCCAAATCTGACTCTATAGAAAATGCTTGTGGCTTACGTTGGAATTTACCCTCTTCGACTACTTTCCTATTGCCCATTGTTAAGCCGTTATCGGGGTTCTCATAGCCGTCACTTTGCTCAAATGTCACCCTGACATTCTCAGGCACTATCCAATCACCAGCGCCAACTTCAAAAACCCTTGGGTTCGCCATAGTGGGAATATGAACACTTCGCTTATTGCCACGCTCAAGTTGAGCGTTAGCTAAGAAAAACATTTCCCCGTCATCTACGCCATTGTCACCGTAGATATGTACTGAAACACGATCATTGATTGACGTGTTTAATACTTGAGTAAGTTCTATTTCTTGCCAGTCATCGGTTAAAGAGAAACGATGCTCTTCACCTGTCTGCCCTTCGCCGGATTGGCATCCCGTATCTATACGGACAATAACATCGTCATCAAATGTGCCTATGTTTGCTCGTATTGCCATGGAGAAGGTAAATTCATCGTCATCCTTCAAATCTGTTACTTGAATGCACTGACTAAGCGATGAAGAGTCAATACCATTATCGCCACGTTGTTGATATCTGAACACCCCAGAGTACCCAAACCCAGTTGGTGCCCGTAGGCTCGAATCCCAAATAACCGGCTTTTCTGTACCACCTTTTACCCATGCCGATTCATTACCCATGTCTGCCGAATAACGCAGCATGTTACCTATACGTTCACTATCTTCATAAGGTGAACGCACTACTACCATAGCCTGCCCATTAGGTACTTCTTTTTCAGTTTCACCTATAAGTACTTTTGTCGCTGGAAATGTGTCATTAGCTTGAAGAGTATGAAGACGCGCAGCAAAGGTTTCTATAATTGGGCTTCGATAGTCCCATGCGATTGTGTATAGCTCTTTAATTTCAGGGAAAAAGCCGTTTAATGAGTTAATATTTATTGGGTGAGTACTATACCCTTGAGGCATATCGCGTGTACCGAAACGCGCCCCACTTTTATTGATAGTACACAAAATCTCATCAACAGGAATTTCACAGCGGCCTAACCCTGCCAGTTCTACTTTTTGAGTATATTTTCTCGGTTCAACCGTAATTCTAATTTCTTTTAGTGTTGAGCTAAGGGAATAGTTAACTGGCGTTAATCCCTCAATCGTGTCGTGGCTGAATTCAGTCTCCACACGCACTAACTTTGGAGCTTCTGGAATTTCTAAATCAAGGTTAATATCTTCACTATTGATAACAACCTTCTCTTCTGACTGGCCAGAAAAGAATGATATTTGGTAGGAAAGTTGATTATCAGATATGTCACTAACAATCCCCCTTGCTTGAAGCAAGCCTGCACTGATACCACTGGGTATATCAGTCCATTCAAACACACATGACAGGTCGCCCATTAGGTTATTACGTCTAGCAACATTTCTATTGCTGACTATGCTACAACCTGACTCAGGGTTTACTGACAAGCTAACCTCAGCATTATCAATATTGGCAAAGCGAGCGTCATTAAAGCTTTTTGATAGTGTCGGCAATAATGCGTCTATTTCTCCGCGAACATTCATTTCAGCATTAACGTTCATCGCCATTAATGGGAGCGAGGTTAAAATTGTTATAAGTGCTTTTTTATTCATAACCAATACAGTCTTTTCCAGTTGTTACCATTTTATTTAATGGAATAGGTGTAGAGGTTAATTAAGAATAGGATTTTGGGGTGTTAACAGATTAATTTGAAAAAAGTCAGGGTTTCCCTACCCTGACTTCTTAAGTCTTAAAGTGCTGGAAGAATTATCGTCCTTTGACACTGATTATTGCCAATATCTAAATATCCTTCAGGGCAGACAAACAATGCTTCCATTGTGTCGCTCATTTCGCACGTATCAGGCCCAGTAGCAGTGAACCCTTCTGGACACGTATTTGCAGTTGGCTCTACTACGATTTCTTTCTTACATGTACCACCTTGCAAGCTGAAACCGTCATGACAAAGAATGTCTGCTGAAGAAACTAATTCTTTCTTCACATAACCAGTTAATTCATCGTACTCATAACCAAACGGCGGGATAACCTTTTCGTTATCTGCTGTTACTGCTCGACAGTATACGTCGTCATGCTGAATTAAGTCTCCAGAGCACGTATTCATATACTCTCCTGCTGGATACTCTTTTTGGTGGATACAACGATTTCTTACCTTATCGAACTCTCCTCGGGCCAACTCTCCCTGACCGAACTCTACCGGAAGGCACATAGGTACTGATTCTGTTAGTAGTTCGTCCGAATCAACATCAACACAACCTTGCTTAACCCAGCTGTACTCGCCTAGTGGACAGCTTATTGTATTGCTGAGCGTTTGATAGAAACGACACACCAACTCATCATCATCATTACGCGTCAAACTTGTACCTGCTGGGCAATCGAACGTCGCCAACTCTGTTTGATAACAACCACCATCGATGACTCTGTAGCCTGCTGCACAACGTTCAATAGGCTTAAAGTCTGTTTTGGTACATTGTCCATCAACGAAGTCGTAGCCTTCGCCGCAAAGTGTGATTGGGCTTGCCTCTTCAATTGAAACGCACTCATTGACACCACGCTTGGTGAAGTTATCAGGGCACATAGTCGCAGGTGTTTTTTTAATGACTAAGGTACATTCTGTGCCGTTAAGTTCATAATTATCAGGACATGCTGGTGATGCCGCCATCTCTTTTGTCTTAACACACGATTTTTTATCGTCGGTTAGGACAAAGCCTGTAGGACAATCTTCTATCGCATTCTGATTATCCGTTCTGACGCATGCTTTCAGCGCGTCGTCGAATGAATAATCGGTTGGGCATGTGTACACAATTTCCGTGACCTGATGCTGAACACACTGATCCGACTCAGGGTCGTAAAGGAAGCCTGCACCACAAATCGACACTGATTCATTCGGCAGTACAGACACACATTGACCATCTTCGAGCACAAATCGGTCATCGCATTGCTTGTCTACAGGTTTAGTAATCAGTTTTTCACAACGCGCATTGTCAGCATTTAGCGCATAGCCATTCTCACATACAATGATTTTGCTCTCGATGTTTTCATCAACACAGCGACTGATACCCGTGTGATATACAAAGCCTGAAGGACAGGAAGGTGTAGCTACCGCAGTCAACTCTTTCACACAATTTAAGTAGCCATCTACATCCTTGAAAGGCGCTGTACATTGCTTGGTAACAGGCAAACTATCTAGAACACGGCGACACTGGCCAGTCGACGTAAGCAATGAATCACTTGGACATGATGCTTGAGCTTTTATTCGCTCATCACTGGTGCAAATACGCAATGTGGTATTGTATATGAATCCTGCTGGGCAACTTCCTAGCTTAAGATCCAATGCCGTATAAGCGCACATTTTACTCACAGTATCGACCATTACGGTATCTTCAGGGCACGTATAGGTCGCATTAACATTCCCCGTTTTACGACATTCATTGTGATGAATGGTGTAACCAGAAGGGCATGTGAACAACGTTTTAGATGCGCTCTCCTGATAGGACACGCAAATGTCACGTTCAGACTCATACCAATAACCGGCAGGGCATACAAACCCATTTAACGGATCGCTTGGAACTACTGTAACGCTTTGACAGAAGCCGGTATCTTGATTATACGTCATACCCGATGGACAAGTAGTACTACGCGGCAACTCTTTCCTCTCAATGCAGCGCTGATGGTCAGTTGAGAAGTATGCATTGGCACCACAGTCTGCTTGAATGTTTGTTGATGCAATTTCACGACAGAACGATTCATTCAGAACACCAAATTCAGACTTACAAATCTTAACGATATTTTCGATTTCGATTTTCTGACATTGACTGCCGTTGAATTCATAACCGTAAGGACAATCAGGCTCAGCAACGATTTCTTCAAAACTGAAGCAATTAAGACCCTGTTTTTCTCCTATTGAGCAGTTAACAGAAGGCGACTGCCAATCTAGCTTGTAGCATTTTCCGTTGCCTGTTGAGACATAACCATCTGCGCACTCGGCAGCCCCATTCTGAGGTGTAGTCGAACGACAAACACCATCAGACAATAACTGCTGTCCAGATGGGCAGGTATCCACATGGGCTACTTCATTGATGGTCCGACAACCCTCAGGTGTAATGACTTGGCCACTTTGACAAACTGAGTCGATGCTTCTTGTAACGATGCGGTAGCATGACTGCCCTTTCGCTTTATACCCTGCTGGGCAATTATATTTGTAACCAAAACCAAGATTACTAACAGCCGTTGTATCTTTACAATAATGTAGGTCGTGAGAATTACCAGTTAAGCATTCCCTGTCTACTTGTGACACCAAAGTTCTCATACAAGAATCACCAACCTTAGCAAAGCCTGTCGGACAACTTTCCTGCGGATCGTATGTTTCTGTATTAATACACACTCTGCCCTCGCGTTGGGTACCAGTTGGGCATATCCCTTTTTCAGGATAATCAGGCACACTCTGGCAGACTTCACTCTGACCTATACGCTGTACATAACCTGTAGGGCACTTAACTTCGCTTAGTGGATGTTGCTCTACTTCTTTAACACACATGCCATTTTTCATTGTGTAGTCTAACGGGCACTGTTTAAGAATTGGTTGTGTTAGTCGCTCTCTACACATACCCTCACTGGCATCAAATACCGTTCCTTCCGCACAGGTAGGCTGACGTGGAACCTGCTGGGTACCGTTAGTACACAATGTTCTATTTGGCACATATGAATCTGGATGACTTGTTGGACACCCGAAGAATCGCGGAGTAAATAGGTCTTTAAAGCATGTGGTGCTATTCAACTGTGAATAACCATCGAAACAAACATTCTGGATGTCGGTCACGACCACCTGCTTACACATGCCATCAACTAGCCCCATATTTTCAGGACATGTAGGTAACGATTCTTCAATCTTATGACAGCTCTTAAATGGGCCATCATTTGAGAGAGCGAAGCCAGTTTGACAGTTGACGAATGAGCGTTTTGTTTCTTTAACACACATACCGTTTGACTTAACAAAACCATCTCTACAGTTCGAAGTAACTGTTGTTGTTCCTACTCGCTCACATTGTTCTCCATTGAGTGAGTAGCCAGATGGGCACGCGTTAAACTTCGGCGTCATCGGATAGCACTTTCCATTTGAATAGAAATGCGTATCTGGACAAGACAAGACGTTATTTAATTCTCTTGTATCTTTACATCTTCCATTCTCGTAAATGTATCCTGTAGGACATAAACCAGTATTACTGCCAGATGTTGAACGACACTGTGACATAGTACCAGTAACGCCATCAGGACATAGATTCACTGGTGCGCTAGTTTTTACTTGATCACACATACCATCGGCCTTCAGCGTCATGCCTGATGGACAATTGCCTGCATTAAGCGTTGGATTGATTGATCGGCATTGTGTGCTGTTCAACTGAACGTATCCAGATGAGCATGTTGGTGTAACGTCAGCGGTAGTCTCGACTTCACATTGTCCAGTTGCTGAGTTGTATGTTGATGACCCCTCGCATATCACAGCTGCATTATTTTTAGATGTGATTCGACATTGTGTTTCTGAGTAATTAACTGAACCTGATGGACAAACTTCAGTAGGTGCTATCGAGGTTACTTTTTCGCAAGTGCGGGAGTCACCGCTAAAAGTCATACCGTCTGGACAAGCCACTCCACTCAAGTCTGGATAATTGATAGCGCACACATCTCCCACGAAGCTAGCATACGATGCGCAACCTTTTGTTGGAACTTCCATATACACCTGAGATGCGCATTGAGGTTGGCCGTAGGAGTTATCGCAGTTTTCCACACGAATACAAACACCATACTCTTCATTATAAACGTAATCTTCAGGGCAGATATTAATGGTACTTACAACCTGTCTACAGGAAGTGCCATTTCCTACATAACCCTCTTTACATCCCAGTGGATTAGACGTTTGAACACTTTTACAGAAACCATCTTCTAGCGTGTATGGACTTGAACACTGAGCAACTTTATTGACCAGTTTGAAGCATGAACCGTTGACAAGTGCATGACCAGCTTTACAGGTCTTAACACCTGCATCAGTACTTTTTAGTGAGCACTGACCATTGGCATATTGATATCCTGCTGGACATGTCATTTGAATGTTCTGTGTTTTAAAACATTCGTTGTCTAGTTTCGCGTAACCACTGTCGCATGAAGCAATTGGAAATTCGTTTACTTGTGTGCATTGGCCATTAACGAACGAGTAACCGGGCTCACAAGTTTGAGTTGGGCAATTGATGCTTTCTAACTCATTGCCTGCCAAGCAATACTCTGTAGCATCTTTATTCTCATATCTATCACAATATCCTGTTGAGTTATTTCTTACATAACCAGAAGGACAAGAGCCTACTGAGTACGTTGGATTATTTTGCTTACACTGTACCGTTTGGAAGAGTGAATACCCGCTAGTACCACAATAGTAAGTGACAGCATTTGTAAGTGTTCTCTCGCAGATACCTGTAGAGCCATTCAACGTATAACCGCCTGATGGACAGTTGCCAATACTGTACGTCGGTGTTTTTGCCTTACACATATCAACATCGTAGATAGTGTATTGGCTGGAACAGTAATAAACGACATTTTCAGTAAGTGTCCTTTCACACTTTCCGTTCGAAGTATTTAAACCATATCCAGCTGGACAGTTACCCACGTTTAAGTTGTTGGAGTTACTTCTACATTGGTCGCCGTTATATAAGCTGTATCCACTTGGGCAGGAGAAAGTAACATTTTGAGTAAGCGTTCTCTCGCACGAGCCATTAGACGTATTTAGACTATACCCTGACGGACACACACCAACACTATATGTAGGTGAGTTCGATTTACACTTCGATGTGTTATATAAACTATAACCTGATGGACAGGAGTACGACACTGGCTGAGACAGGGTTCTGTCACATGACGAACCATCCAATGTGTAACCTGTTGGACAGGAATAAGACACTGGTTGTGTTAATGTTCTCGTACAAGACGTACCACTCTTTGTGTACCCAGATGGGCACGAATAAGTCACTGGTTGTGTGACTGTACGAGTACAATTAGTACCAGATAGACTGTAGCCTATTGGACATGAATAAAAAACTGATGTTGTTTGAGTTTTTTTACAAGTTGTTTCCGACAAACTATAGCCGCTTGGACATGTAAAAGTTTTATCTGCGTAACTTATTTGTTCACAATCAGAGCCATTTACTGTTCCACCAGCCGGACATGAATAATTTGCAGGTCTTGTTGTGATTTTTCTACAAGTGGTTCCATTCGGGCTGAACCCAGAAGGACATGATGTTATTGTTGCTGTCGGACCTCCCCACCCACAACTGGCATTATTTCCTCCAAATGGATAAGTTGGTGTCGAGCCGTTAGAACAGGTTGCGCCAGTGGGTCTAGCATAATCCATTTCTGTACACTGACCTGTACTATCATTATAAAATGCACCGCTACGGCAAGAACTAGTAGCTTCGTATGTGTTAACTTTTTTACACTGGGTTGAATTATAGCTAGTGTAACCGCTAGGGCATGTGCCTGTAGGTGATTGATAGACAACCTTTGTACAACTGGTACCGGAACGGATATAACCATTTGGACAGTAAGGCGTTGCAGATATTGTTTCTGTTTTACTACAAGTGGAACCAGAACGCGTATAACCACTTGGACAATTTGGAGTAGCCGAAATCGTTTCTGTCTTACTACAAGTCGAACCAGAGCGAGTATAGCCACTTGGGCAATTTGGTGTTGCTGAAATCGACTCATCTTTCTTACAGGTAGTGCCAGAGCGTGAATAACCAGAAGGGCAATTCATATTAGCGTTAATTACTCTATGGCATAAATTGCCCTGCTTCACATACCCTGAAGGACAACTCGATACAGAAGTGGCCTGCTCACTGTAACACTTACCATCGTTTCCGTTCGTATAGCCCGAAGGACAGTTTTGATTAGCATCGATAACGCGTCGGCAGTAATCGCCGGTTTTCACATAACCAGAGGGGCAACTGGCAATTACAGTATCTTCTTCTTTGTAACACGTCCCATTACCATCATTGATATAACCAGAAGGGCACGACTGACCCGCATCTATTAGACGTCGACAGTAGTTGCCTTGCTTTATGTATCCTGACGGACATGATGAGATATTTGCAGTTTCATCTCTATAGCAAGTGCCGTCATTACCATTCACATACCCACTAGGACAGCTTTCATCAGCTGCTTTAACTGCGTGGCAATAGTCACCTTGCTTCGTATACCCTGATGGACATGATGCAACAGGTTGAATCAGCGTTCGCTCACACTTATCACCATCTTTGGTCCAACCGCTAGGGCAACTATAAAGAACTGGGCTTGTTTCCTTACATTGTCCATCAACGAATGAGAAGCCTTCTGGGCAACCATTGATATCGGTAAATACATCTTCGACACACACACCGTTTTCAAAATAATAACCAGTTGGACACGCTTTAGAACCACTTGTAGTCTCCAGCTTATAGCATTGTCCATTACCGCCAGCTCTCCACCCATTAGGGCAAAGAGTGTCCAGTGGAGACACGGCATTATTAACGCACTTACCGTTATTATTCAGTGTAAAGTTGTTTGGGCACTCAATTTTAGAGGAATACGTTGGATAGCATCGTCCTGAAACGAGCTTATAGTTTTCAGGGCAACTAGAAACTGATGTTTCAACTAATCTTTCACAACGTTTTTCTTGGTCATTGTAAGTATATCCAGAGGCGCAAAATGTTGAACCTTGAGTAACAGTCACTCGTTCACACTGACCATTTTCAGTTAAGCGATAGCCTGATGGGCATTGGTCTTTTGAAGATTCAACAACTACACGGTGACACTCGTTTCCGTTCTTAAGATCATAAGGTGCAGGGCATGAGAAAATAATCCCTGTCGTTTCTATTTTTTCACAAATAGATGTACCGGGTACTTTCGAACTTCCATTAGGACATACGATGGCATTAGCATTGTCTATAGAAGAAACACAGTTAGCGCCTTGATCAGAATAACCTAATGGGCATTCAGCAATCATTGGTACTTTTTCAGTCTTAACGCATTGTCCATTTTGGACAAATTGCGCTGGACATTCTTCTATGATTGTTTCAACAAGAAGTTCTTCACACACATATCCATTTAAGACTTGATTAGGTCCACAGTCGTATACGATGGGTTCAATCTCTTCTAGACGGCAATTATTATTGATTGCGTCATATGTTAGTGGAGCATCGCACATTGCCACGAAATCATCAGTATCGGTATTGATACATGTACCATTTACCAATGACTCACCTTCGGGACACTGAACGGTAGAAGGCTGAGTAACAACACCCTTACAGCCCTCTTCTTCTGATAGTAGTGTCATATCATCAGGACATGAAAAAACTACATTTTCAGTTTCTAGTCGCTGACAATGTACACCATCAAAAGTAAAATCTTCTGGACATATGTTGTTTACTTGGTGGATTTCTACACGCTCGCAAATGCCTTGTTCACCCATGGTGTAACCTGCGTCACAGATTGCAGGCTGCGTAGATACTTGGCAGATTAATGTTTTAACGCCATTTTCATCGAAACCATACTCTATGACACCCTCACACGCTCCGATAGATGGTGGGACACTTGATTTAACTAGCTGCTCACATTGGCTTCCATTCCAAATGGCATCTCCTCCACACAAAAGCGCACTTGCTTCAGGTGTACTAGACACGTAAAAACCTTTTATTAACTGACTACCTTTTACCGGCTTTTCTTGAGGTTTAGTGATGTTGTCTTTTATACAACTTGATGAACCAGCAGATGATTGCTTATAACCTGACGGGCATACTGGGATAGCAGGCTCAGCGGGTTCATCCTCTGCACAATACCAGTTTCCATTAATGAATTGTGGTTCGCGAGCTGAGTCACAATATACCTCAGACGCATCATGAGCTTGAACAAAGTAGGTATTACACTGGCCTGTCGAACTATTATATTCCGATAACTCTATGCTTTGTGAAGCACTTGCAGGAATAGTCACTTCAGATACGCACTGGTCACCTTCTATCTGATCAGCAGAACATGCTAGAGTTGCTGGAACTGTTGCAGTCTCATAGGGATAGATACACATTGCATTAGTTTGGTCCAACACTTCACCTTCCTCGCAAGTAGGAACAGCTGTATTGGTGATGCCACTTTCTCTATATTTCTTGCTTCTGCATATATTCATTGTAGGGTCATAGGTTGACCCCTCTATTCCTAATACCTCATCGCAATCGATTGCCTTACCACAGAATTCTCCATATACGTTGTAACCGTTCTTACATTCTGCGTTGCGAACACATAAGCCTGTCTCCGACTGATATTCACCGATTTCACAGGAATATGCTGGAGAATAGGTTTTTGTTATGCAACTTTCACCATCTGAACTTAACTTAGTACCTGTTGGGCATTTATAGTCTAGGTTAATTTGAGATATGGACTCACAAGACTGAGCTTGAGGAATACCACTTAGTGTTTCGCATTGCCCAAGCGCGTTCATTTTCATACCGCTTGGACATTGTTTAGAAAGCGAGCCTTGGTGTTGATAAGTTATGTAGCATGACTCTTCATTTTGCTCGTTTATAAACGAATCTGTATCAACAACAAAACCACCAGCTGAAGTAATAAAGTCGTACAGAGAAGTGTTGTATGAAGCTATATTTTCAACTAGCTTTTCACTGTTAACGCTACAGCCACCAACTATATCTATCATACTTGGCTTATTTGACTGGATAGCACGAGATACGTAATCGCCAGCGTCATGGCTCTGGCCTTCTACATTACCCGCCATCAGCATTGATGCGATGATGAACTTATCCTCGTGCCCTTTGACGGGATAAAGTTTAATAAATTCTTTTACTTCTTCGGTACCGGGGGCAGATAGCGCAATGCCACTATTACCGTTAATTGAAAGAGATGGCGCATAACCACTTATACTGGCCTTAGAGTTTCCGCGCACGATAGCTTTTAGAAATTCATAATTATAAATTTCACCAGCACTATCGATGCCTGACACATAGTTACCTTGATATCGAGCAACCATATTAGAAACATTGTCTACCAGCGACTGCCCTTCAATACCGTAATCTTTTGTACCGTCAAAGATTGCATTGAATGTATGTTCAGGTGACTCCCCTAAGTCAGCTTCAATGAACGTAACTGTGTCTGATACACACAAGAAGTCTTTAATCTTCGGAGTACCTTTGACCTGATGCGCATCATCACTTGTGGAGCTTATGAAATTGACGGTTGACCACTGAGCTTCGAAGGCCGTCCATACATCAGAGCTTACCGCTTCATTTACAACGTTTTTGGGATTCAACTCGGCGGGTAATGCATGCCCGTCATAGTTATATACTGGCTTAAACCCAGTTGGACACACATATGCTTCTTGCTGCTCAACTTCTACATATGAAACGCACGCACCTTTCTCGTTCACATATGTATCAACCGATGAGCTATTAGGACCATCAAACGAGACACCATCGCAAGCTGTTTCGGCATACTCTACTACAGCGCATTCACCCTCTTTATTAACAACAAACCCTTCAGGGCAAACCTCGGCAGCAATAAATTCTTTTGAACCGTTAATCACACATGCAGGGCCTGTTAGACCAAGGTCGCTCATGCATATTTGTTCTTTACTTGCGGTAATAGTCTTCAAGCATGATTTTGAATAACCACGACGTTTAGTGCTGTCATTGATATAAGGAGACGCGTTCTCTGTGCCAACTGGGCAAATGTAGCCAGAAAGGCCTGCACTTCTTGATTCGCTTACCCAGCATCTGCCATCTACCATCTCACCTTCGAGACATATCGTAGATTCGAAGTCTACAAGAGAGACTGACTCGCACGTACCGTTGTTATCTTGATACCCTTCGGGACATAGCGATAAACAGTCAGAGCTAGAAACAGATGTAGCCCCCTCAGGGCACGAAAGAGATGCTTTGGTTAGCGTGAGATTTTCATCTGAGGTACAGCGCTCAATTCCACCTTGATTGGAATATGTAAATCCATCTGGGCAGTAATCCTGCCTTAACTGCCTCTTCCCATTAGTATCAACACAAGCATTACCGTCAAAATAGAAACCGTCTGCACAGAATGTTTTGCTTTCAAGTGACTTACATATAGTAATTCCTGCAACGGTTACAGCTTCTTGGCCTGCCTCACAAACTTTTTCTTTACCAAGCAGTTCGAAACAATCTCCGTTGCTATATACAAAACCAGCCTTACAGGTATCTTTAGCTTTGAAAACACGCTCATAACAAGCACCCTGTTTGAGCGTCATACTCGATGGGCATGATTGTACTAATTCTTTAACGACAGCACAGGTACCATCTTCTTTGTAGAACGCGCCTTCAGGGCATTGTGAGGCAACAATCTCCACCTGCATTTCACATCGCCCGTTTGCAGGTTCATAACCCACTGGACACTCTAATTCTGGCGTAATCGTAGAACGTCTTTCACAAACACCACCGACATTTTCAAAGGTTTCTGGGCAGGTTTGGAATGCATCTTTAACTTGTTCTTTGGTACATGTGGTTTTGTCTGCACTTAGCACGAAGTCATTGTCACAAAAGTACATCGGCTCTTGCGTGCGATAACAAAGGCCATCAATCATGGTATAGCCAGCTTCGCACTGTTTCGCAGCTGCTTCAGTGACTTTTAAACATTCTTCATTTTCAATGAAGTATCCGGGAGTTGCACAACTTTGTACTGCATCAGTAGTAATTAGCTTCTCGCATTGCCCGTTTACCTCTTTGTATTCATCTGGGCATCGAGTAGAAAGTTCTGTGGTAGAAACTTTTTCACATTGACCTGCTTTCTTTGTAAAGCCATCTGGGCATACATAATCGACTAGAACTATGTCATAGCAGCGTCCATCATTAAGTACATGCCCAGTGCTACATCCTACTGGGTCCAGAACCGATTCACGCTGACACTTACCATCTACTAAAGCGTACTCTTGAGGGCAGCTTTCTATCGCATCGCCAACAATAGTTTTATAACAGTTCTGCTCTTGCTCATTAAACGTATAGCCGTCAGGACATTGTTGCTTGTTAATGATATCAACACGCTCACAGTGGTCATCAGCATAGGTAAAGCCATCAGGACAAATTAGTTCATAGCCATGCTTTTCATAGCAATTGCCGTCGATTAATACCCATCCTTCCTGACATTGAGGGATTGGTTTAACAACCTCTTCAATACACTTTGAACCATCAAAGAATTGTCCACTGCCGCACTTATCAACCTGCTCAAAAAACTCTATTTTCTTACAAACACCATTATCATTTACTGCGTCAGGAGGGCACGCAACACCTGATACCAAAATTTCAGTTCTGTCGACGCATTGATTGTCTGCATTGAGGGCATAACCAGCTGGGCAATCCAAAGTCGGTGTATTAGCTTCTAGAAGCTCACAATTTTCACCCACTTGCGTATAACCATGTGGGCATACATCTAGCGGAACTTTAAGCTCAAAACACTCACCAGACTTTAGTGCGAAACCAGCTTCACAAGCGCCAACAGCAAGTTCCAAGACGCGTTCACATTGCTCGCCGACTCTTATATAGCCGCTAGAACACGTTTCACCGGGTTCAATAGAATATGTGCGCTTACAAACGTTATTGTTGTCGAGGACATAACCATCTGGACATGTGAATTCCATAGGATACAAAACGTTTTGTTCACATAGACCATCACCGTTTAGCCTATAGCCCGACTCACAGCTATCTGTGGCCGACAGTTTGTCTTCTTTAACGCACTCCCCATCTATTAGTGCAAAATCGATAGGGCAAGCGCTGTTGATTGTTATGGTCTTCTCTAATGAACACTCTGTACCAGCATTGGTGTAGGTATCTGGACAAACGTATTCACCCGCTGCCACCTCTACCTTTTCACAAGCATTTGATGGTAGCTCTGTGTACTCAGTTGGGCAGTTGGTTATAGATAGCGATGGAAGGTTGATGTCATAAAAGATCTCACCGGCAGCTCCCGCCACTGCTGGATAAATCGGAAAATATAAACGATTGGATGTTAATGATAGGTTTACAGTGAACTCTACTGTTTCTCCGGGCGAAACATTAATATTGTTTACGACGACCGGAATAGTGCTTTCTGCTTTGTTCGTAAAAAATAATTGATGCCTACCTTTCAGGAGGTTGCCCCCGTCATCAGTAAGAGGCCCAGTACGAACGATACTCAACGCACTACCATCAGGCAGCTCTAGTTGCTTATCAACAGCTAAGGTTACCTGTTGCTCTATTTCTATGTTCTGATCCGCAGCTACTCCCATTGCGGATAATGAGAGCAGAAAAGCAGGAAGGATTTTCTTTAGCGCGTTTATCACTATTTTTATACCTACATTTACACCAATTAATTACACATTTTATTTTGGTTTCATCCTCCCCTTCGTTTGTTTAGCGTCGTTTTTTGTGTCGTTAATGATTTCTTGGCCGTTTTATTGTCAATATAATGACCAAAAGCAACTTAATGAGTGGGTGTATCTTGGTTAATTTTGTCCTCAGTATAATTCTAGTGCTGTTAGCGCTTTGGCTATTGAAAGCCATTTACGACATGTTTTTCAGCGTTAACATCGATGCGCCTGATGAAGCATTTGAAGATGATCCGATTGAAGCAACTGACTTATTCGACCCTGAAGCGATGAAGGACAAGGAGCCCATCTTCACGCTTAAAGAATTCACGCGAATGCGTAAATATATTGATAGAACATTTGTATATTCCAAAGAATTACAAAACTGGGTAGATGTGCAATTTATTCCTGAGCCAACCCGCAGCGATGTCCTAAAGAACCTCACTCCAGACGACGAATTAACCGACGAAGGTAAAAGTGATTTTGACCCAGAGCGCGATGACCTTCGAGTCGATGTAAACCGTTCTTCCCTTAGCGTATTTATCAATCCAGAAATCGATGAAGATGAAGATAAGAACAAAAAGAATAAAAAGGACAAAAAATAATGAAATCATTAACCGTTAAACAGCGAAAGATTATTGGTTTAGTTGCTATTGGCCTTGTCGCGATTTGGTACATTGTAATGACGACACCTTCACATAACTACGATGTAGACAGTAGCTTAATAGTGCAACCGTCAAACTATGAGAGCTGCATTAAGGCATCATATGGTGTAGTAGATGATGCAAATGAAGCCGAAAGAAGAGAAGATGCTCGCGCTTGCCTAGCAGCACTGGAGGGTAAAAACTTCTTTGTAGACGTTGATGGGAAAGCGCTAATTTTTATCAACTCTGATGAGTATTATCGTATAGCGCCGGAAGTCATAGAAAAATTTAAAGCCAAGTCTTCAGCTTTATTAGAAGGTAACCCAATACTACCGGCCAATGAAACAGAGCAGAGCGGAACTTAAATTAATATGTATTTTAACTTTCCACTCGTTCTTTCATTTTGCATTGAAGTGCTATCAAGTTTATTTGGGGTTGTTTTTGCATTCAGTCTAATCTTATATGGACTACAAAAACTCAATAAACACCTCCTAGTTACACAATTCGGATTTAAAAGCCTCTATCCCACTGCTGTTATCGGCACTCCAATACATGAATTATCTCACGCCATTTTGGCTGTTTTCTTTCGTCACGAAGTGGCACAAGTGAAACTCTTTGCTCCTGATCCAAAGACAGGTGTTTTAGGTTACGTTCAACATGGGTACAGAAATACTATTTATCAGATATGTGGATGTTTCTTTATTGGAATTGCGCCACTTTTGATGGGCGCTGCCGTTATCTTTCTCGCCAATATGGTTTTCTTTCCAGAAGTAAACAAACTCTTTTTAGCCATTAATGAGAAAGTCATCAGCGGTGGATTCTCGACTTTATTGAGTTCGTTTATATTCTTTGAGGCCGTTTCCATCGAGAGCTTTCAGGGTATCTGGTTCGCCCTTAGTGATGCGTCCTTTAAAGATATTTTGTGGGTTTATTTAATAATTGCCGTGTCTGTTCACATGGGGCCGTCTACCGCAGACTTACGTAACGCATTACCGGGTGTATTGGCCTTATCGATTATCATTATATTGCTGGCTGTAATATTTCAGTCTGAAATAAGCTACAGATTACTTTCAATTCGTGAAGCTATCGGCATCTTCACTAAAATACTCTTAATCGCTTGTTATGCGAATTTAGCCTTCATGGGATGCATTATCTTAGCAATATGCGTTAAGAAAGCGCTCACGCTAAATAGAAGTGAAAACGCTAGAGCGTAACTGCTCTAGCGTTGTGAAATCCCATTAAATGCTTCTCCAGATAACGGTTTAAATACAATCCCCCAATACGCTAGATATTGCCTGCCTTGGGCATCTTCCACCTTCGTCAATGGGAGAAATAGCAACGCTACAAGAGACAATCCCACAATCCACAATGGAACCAAATTGCCATAAACCGCAAGATTAATGAACAACATGTACATACCAAGCACACCAAACAGACCAGAAACCGTCTTGTTTACATTGCTATTTAGCGCACTTTTTTTAACTCTTTTTACATTTTCGATTTTCATAAGAAATACCCAAGAAGTTCTTTTTTATCGTTTAAGCCACCGACACTATCTAATATCGTTGCGTCGTTGTTTATTTTGAAAATCATGATCCCTTCAGGTGTCGCAATATCAGCTAGGTAACCTGAACTCTCTGATGTAAATGCATCTTCAAATATGTATAAATCCATACCTGAACTAGGGAGGGTTGGTAGCACTTCATCGAGCGCTAATTTGCACTGAAGACATCCCTTCTCAACTAAAAGAAGGTAAGGGTTTCGTTCATAGCTAATGCGTTCGTTTACTCGCTTCCTCAAACTATCAACTTCGGTAATAGGAATTTTAAGGTTCGGAGCATCACTTTTTGAATGAGTGTCCAATCTGTTTTTACTTATACGATGGACATCCTGCTGAGGCGGGAAACACACTTCTTTTACAAGGTCACAGGATTTGTATTTAACAATGACGTTAAGCTCATCCTCCTTTACATTGAAGATGTTCACCCCCATGTTCAAGCCACCCCTATACCCAATCACATCTTCTCTAATAAAACGATGTGCTTGTGCTTCAGGGTAATCGGTCGAAGCAATCCCCCCTTCAGTTATGACACTCAATCCGTCTAAATAAACAATGGTGCTTGGTTCGGAATATATCTCTATTGAGACCTTTCCTTCCTTTACACTAATAGTAGATTCTGCATTGGAAAGGGAAGCCATGGTGTTCGCGCTTATTACGCACGCAGCTATCACACACAGAGCTTTTTTTAACATTGGGAACTCTCAAGTTGTTTTTACTTTTACGTATTATCCACGTCATTAGAAGTATCGTTGATTATTAAGAGCCCGATTTAACTAGCTTAAAGAGGTTGCAGTATCAATATTCCAGTTAATATCTGCATGTCATCAATTTTGAAGGAAAGACTATGAAACGACTTCTTGCTACCGCTGTTCTTTCAGCCTCATTGCTAAGCGCCAGCGCCGTTGCCAACACCATCATTGAGGATAAGTTTAGTAAGCTTTTCCCTTTCGAAATAATGGCAATTGAAGACTCACCTGTATCTGGCGTTAAACAGATAGTAACGCCTAAGGGTATTTACTACGCAACAGAAGACGGTGAGCATTTTATTCAAGGCCAAATCTATGATTTTGGTGAAGGCTTTAAAAACTATACGTCTGAACGTTTTAAGCCCATCAAGGCTAACGCTTTAGAAGTATTGGCCGACGACATGGTTGTATACAAAGCGGAAAATGAGAAGCGCGTGATTAGCGTATTTACAGATGTGACTTGTGGTTACTGCGGCAGACTGCACCAATCGATTCCTGAGCTTAATGAATTAGGTATCACAGTGCGTTATATCGCATACCCACGTTCAGGCACTTCTGGTTCTGGATATGCCGTTAACCGTGACGTTTGGTGTGCTGACGATAAAAAAGCTGCGTTCGATGCAGCATTTGCAAGACAACCAGTACCAACGGCAGTCTGCGACAATAAGATTGATAAAATGTACAAAGCTGGTGATATGTTTAACGTGCGAGGCACGCCCCTTATCGTAGCAGACAATTTAGTTACTATCCCCGGCGCTTTACCGCCAAAACAGGTTGCAGAAAAAATAGGACTTGCAGAGTAAAACTCTCGTTAAATTCCAAAAAAAACCTAGCAAATGCTAGGTTTTTTTGTGTTCTATTTCAGGAATGCAGCATCCAAATGGCCTGCTAGCTTAATTCGTCTCAAAGCGCTGTAGAGATAATCGCACTCTGCTTGTTTATTCGCGCATGTAGGTTTCGCCGAATACCACTGGGTGTTTGGCGGCCACCCATGTACTTTCCTGATTTGTTTGCTGGTTGCGTGCAATAACCCCCAACCTTCAGGCAAATCATTTACGCGCACAACGTCTGGAGGTGAAAGATAGAAACGCCAATCTCCCATCCCTAAGTTTGGGTTTTGCCTGAATCGCTTCTTTTTATCTGCCAAAAAATCGGAACGTGATACTTTAACTTCGATTAAACAGCTAACACCATTTCTAAACCCTAGTGCGTCGGGCCGTTCACCAGTGTCCACCGCTGCTTCGAAACGATCATCGAATGAGACTGCAAAACCGTTATTTTGTAAAAACTTACTAGCTCTAATGCATAAGAGGTCATGTAACGCTGAAGACACTTGGCATTCCAATTTCTATTTTTCTTTTGCATACAATGAATAGCCTATGTTGCCATCCATACCCTTTATATTTTGCAGATAGACGCCGTGATACTGCCCACCAGCGATTTCAGACTTTGCATTAAGACGCTCTATCGCTAATTCTCTTGGCTTACCAAGAGCAGGGTCTATATCGGCAATGCGTTCATAACCACATAGCTTAAGATGCTCTCTACGGTCTTTTCGTTTAGCACCTTTGTTAAAAGAGGTGTAGGTTTGAACTGTATTCATAATATCCAGTCAATCTAACTAGTGTCTGCGGTAGAGTGTATGAGGCCAGCAAGCATAAGTTTGATGGCCTCAATATTCCATAGAATATTATGAAGAACCTTCGTCTTTCATAACCTCTCTAATCGCTTCAATCAGAGACAGGCCTTTCTTAGTATATTTCTGTATGGCCGCTACTTCTTCCGGCGCAGTTGTATAAAGCAGTTGCTCGAAGCGAGGTACGATAAACCTAACTACTTCACTGGCATCTCCACCATCAATGTATATCTCTGAATACTGCTTCGGTACCGTCGCTACGGTGCTCATTAGTTCATATTGAGAGTCAGTAACATCCAGCATTTTTTCTTGCTGCATCTTCTTAACTTCTCCAGAACCCTGTTTAAGAATCATCTTCCACTTTGAGTTCGTAGACAGTGCTTCACCAACTGAAGATTGCTTCGTATCCCTATAGCTCTGAGTGATTAGTATTCCGTTGGAATTGTACTTCCTGAAACGTCTCCAACCGGTCTCTAGGAAGTTACCAACGATTTTGTTATCACCTTTAATCCATTCCCAACCTTCATCAATAATCAGGCTCTTACGTCGATTTTTATCGCCCAGATACATCGAGAATTGAATGTTAGAGAACACCTGTAAAAGTACAATCTTTTGTAAGTGAGGTTTCGACTTAAGTTCTTCGAGCTCTACCAGTACAAAGTTACTGTTGAAGTTAACAGGTTTTTTGTCCTTTCTAAAATAGCGATAGTTGGTTCCACCGGGGCAGAACTCTTTAAGCTGGTGACCCATATCGCGAACACGACGGTCTTCATCTGCAAGACACAACTTGGCCACATCATCAATATGCGCTTCTCGTGCTTTCTCATTCCAGACTTGGTTAATGATGCTTCTCAAGCGAGATGTTTGGAATGCATCTGGCTCTCCCACCTCAAACGCCATTAGCGCGTGAATTTGGAAAACCATCTCAGCCATACCCTCTTCACCTTCCCATTCATCTACCATGGGCCAAGGGTTAAGCGAGTAGTCGAAATCATTATTAAATTGAAGGTTCTGACCCTTATAAAGGTCACACAGTTTCGCGTATGAACCACCAACGTCTATGATATAAACAATGCCGCCATCAAGAGGGTGACGAGACTTGTCTTCCATCCCTTCTTTGGTTAATAGGCCATTAACGGTAGTTTTACCGCTCGTAAGGAGGTTGGCCACGTATCCATTCGTCCAGAATGACTTACCGGCCCCTGAGGTTGCACAAACCAGCATGTTGTAGTTGGTATCAGAGATGAATGGGTTAAACCCGAATAATTGCCCCGTTCTTGTGATGTACGGCATCATTGGATTGTAAAACGCGTTCCCACGCCATGACGCATATATCGGCATGAAGAAACCAGCAACACTGGATGTGTCTTTATTCATTCGATCAAGGAATTTATTACGGGCTGTATTTGCCACCAATGGCATACAGTTCATAATCAAAGGCAATGCTATACCTTGGTCCTGCTCAACACTAAACCCACGAGACTTTAGATAGTTCATAAAGTCTTCGGCTTTCCCCTCTATATCTTCATCTTTATCAGTGAAGGTTAGAAAGTGAAGGCTCCATTCAATGAGTTTTTCCTTATCTACTTCAATCTTCTGGTAGAGCTTATCGAAGTCATCAGCTTGAAGTTTGATACGTTCATTAAGCTTGGCTAAACCAACATTTACTTGGTGCTTTAACGCTCCGCGTGAATTAGAGAATCGGCGCATTGCCTTTTTTCGATCTGGAAATTCGATATTCAGAACGTGAGCATAGTTATCGAAATAACCCTCAATCCCCTTTTCCCAGTCACCGGTCAGGTTTATCATTCGGCCAAAGAACATGTAGTTTGGTGGGGCGCTTACTGAGAATGGCGTTATTACTTTGTCTTTGACAGAAATTGTGCCGCCTTCATCATCTACACGAATACCGTTACCAATATCAAATATTTGCTCCCTCATAGTGCGAGATGCATCTACATTCGCTCTCCCCTTTCTCCAAGGAGCACGATCTGACCAATTGAATATTGATTGCAATTTATATAGAAGGCCCTCTTCATCCAATATTCTTGGCATTAGCTTAGCTGAGGTCAATGCACCATCCATAATGTTCATAAACTTCCTGAACTGGTACATCTCTCGTGCTGAAACAAAGTCTTCTTTTCGCTTTTTCTTGCTTACAGGCATTTTAAAGCTGATATAAAGATCGTAATTACGCATCTTCATGCCAGACTTGTTTAGTGGTTTTTTAACGCCTTCATCTAACCAATCCACTACCCCTCTACTGATGCCGCTATAAAGGTTATTTAGCTCGCTGTCTTCAACACGTCCACCACGCATTACCTGATAAGAATGTTTAAAATCTGCGATGTTTTGAGATGCGAATAGCATGAATGACATGCACACCCCTTCAGGGTAGTCCTTGTTTAAAAGACTATTTACTACATCTTCGATTTCTTTAGCGGTTCCGTTGATTGGACGGCAATCCCATACAGCCCCAATGTAGCCGTCGTCCAAGACAAAGATTTTGTCCTCTTCCATATAGTCAATATAGGGAAAAAGGTCACCGGGACAGTGTTTACGTGTTATTTTTTCCGCGAGCTTTGCAGATGATTGGAAGATACCCATTGCTACTCCTTATTTACCCGAGACGTTTTTAGCTTTCTTATCTACAGCACGCCTTACTTCTAGAGGGGTAATAATCTTAGGATTTGAGACTTGCTGTCTGCCTGTAATCCATTTACGACCTTCGATTTCAACATAGATTTTACCGGGGTCATGCAATCGGCCTGATTGGTCTTCCCATTTCGCAAACTGCATGCGCAGCATTTTTGCAGGTGTACGATAAACTGACTGCTCATCGATTAGCATTTCTTTCAGTTTAATATCTTTCGCATTTTTAAGGCCGTCATTACTAACTACCTCATTGGTATTAACCAAAGGTTTTGGGTCGACCTTCAGCATCTTGCCATCATTATCATCACTGGAGCCGATACCAAAAAATTCAGAAAGCGTAGGTTTTTCATCCGTCGCTTGATATGGCACAGATTGCTTACCTGTTGCCCTTTCGCGCAACGCTTGCAGCTCTTCTGCTGACATATTTTCCAAATGCTCTCGATGGTTAGTCATTAAGTAAACGTCTTTTGCACTTACACACGTAGCCCCAGTTGGTACTAAACCACATGACTCTTTTTCACCAACGGACATACCCGCACAGCCACCTAATAGAGAAATAGCAACAAGACACAGACTTGTCTTTAATGTTTTATTCACGGCCTTCTCCTAGAAATGCTTCTAAATCTGCCGGTACTCCTTGCTGGATTCTGCCAACTGAGTTGATAACCACCGGCAATCGCTGAACATCTAGCAACGTTGCTAACTGAATATTTTTAAGCAGTCGGGTTTCATCACAATCGTTGTCGTAAACTAGCTCGATGTCATCGTCGCCTTTGAGTTTTTCAACAGCATCTTCGTCGCTTGTCGCGCAATACATTTCTGTAATTGCATCAACTGAGTCCTCACCGCCTACTAAGTTTGTAAGCACATAAGCAACCCGCGAATCAGGTAAGGCATCCTCAATGTCGTCGTATATCGCTTTACATGCTGAACAATTAGGGTCAGTTATCACAATTGCATCAACCTGACCTTTTTGCTTGGTATGGATTGCACCTAGCAGCTCTGGTGGGAAGCCAATTTCTTCTAACCGCACAGTATGGCTATTAAGCGCATCAGCTTTATTCTCGATGTACTTTCTTTGCCATGTGTCATAAACCTTTCCAGTAAAAACGAAACGGCCAGATTGTGAGAAGATATACGTCGATTCACCATCTTCTGCAAAGAACAACTTATTTGCAGGCAGCGGCACTACTTTATTTAACGTTTGTTCTACGTCTTCTGGAGATGTAGGGGCAGCTACTTGATTAGCATAGGCCGAACAAGATAAGGAAATTGCAGCAATAGTCGTTAATACAAATCTTTTCATGAGAAAATCCTGTTTTATATTTATCACTATTCTATTCTGCTTCTATCGGTGAACTTGTCGTTAAGATATCGATTTTGACTCCTTATCAATCGCCAATAAAAAAACCCCGCACAAGCGGGGCTTTTTGAATCACCTTTTAAGTCATTTCACTGCTTTGGGTCGGATTTGCTCTCACCCTCTTGCAACTTAATCCGAAACTGACCATGTAGCTCTGCCAACCCCAAGTCACTTTCATTTACCACAGAGCTTTCTACACGTATGACCGATACATCTCTTACGTCTAATTGAGCAATGCTTTCGGACAGCCTTTTTATGACTTCTACACGCTTACTTTCAAGATTAGAAGCACGTTGTTCAATGTCTTCAACCGAAAACTGTTGTGCGTTAGATAGCAATGGCATAGCTATCAATAAAGCACCGACGCTAAAGACTGACTTTTTTAGCATGACAACTCCTAACTTGTTACTGATGAGTTGGGTAGGTTTAGGTTTACACTAATTGAAGGAAAACCAAGTGTTTCAAAAAACGACTTTTTACGCTGTTCGTAAATTCGTGAGTCGGTTACATCTAGTTCGTCCATGAAGTTTTCTTTAAAGAAATACAAACTTTCAACATGGTCAATCAAACCTGCGTCCTTCGCCTTTGATGCACTGTAAAACATCCCCTGATAAATATTGGGATAAGACACTTCATTAATATTTTCGCGTGCTGCTTTTACATCACTGACAAAACTCTCATATAAAGGGTTCATCGCATTTTTACTTACTAGCTCGATACTCTCTTCACTCATAGTATTGTCACTCCATGAGTCTAGTATTGTTTTGTGCGTACCCGCTGAAAGCGTTTTTTTACCAATACCATATCGATCTTTTACTTCTGAGAAATCCCATAGGTCCATTCTTACCCCAATGGACCCCACTACAGATGAACGATGTGCTGTAATACTTTCTGCGGCAGACGCAATATAGTAGCAGGCTGACATACAGCCTTCCTGTACGATTGCTTTTATTGGTTTACCTTTGTCTCTCAAAGACATTAAATATTCATACACCATTTCAGCCTGAACTGGAGAGCCACCACCAGAATTTAGATCTAGCATAATGCCTTTTGCAGTTGGTGAGTTGTAAGCTTCCTTAATCGCTTTTATAACATCAACGCCTTGAACGCCATTTTCGCCACCAATCGCACCATGCACCTTTATGACTGCAACGTGTGGAACGGTCAAACTCGGCGGCCTTTTTGAAAAACCTAATTGAACCACCAGTGAAATTAGCACAAGAAGCATAACTACTGTCTTAGCAATCATTTGGCGCTTATACAGTTTAACAAGTGTTTCTATCGATTCAGACTCTTTGGGTCTCGAACCGTAACCTGTTAGCTTTTGTACAATATCTGAAACCTTCATTGAACGAACTCCGCGACCATTTGATTGTGAAATTGAACCATGTCCTCACCACTTTTTTTGATATAGGACATCATTTCATTCCTACAATAAGCACCACTAGGAAGTGATGCGGCCACACCATATAAGTCTTCGATAGACTTCATAGCGTCTGACATGTACTGTTTCCCTAAATTTAAAAATGTACTTCTTTCTTTCTGATCGCTACTTAACTTTAATTCGTCATATTTCGTTACCCATGCACCATAAGCAAAGCCAGCAGATACTTGGAATTCATTGAAGGCCAACGTATAGGGCTCTTTTCTTAATAGTTGCTCTAACTCAACTGCGTCACACTTTGCAAAGCCCACACTTGGCAATACTGCACCTGCTAAAGCAATCATGGTTAATATCTTTTTCATCGAAACATCTCCCCTTGGACATCTTCAAATCGTACACCCGTTTAACTCAATGCAAGGGTTGCTAAGGCGCCTTTTTCGGCACCTTAATCATTAGCAGCTTATTTATAACGAATTTAGATTTATCTTGCGTGAACAGAACCTGCGGTATCATGTATCACAGAAATGGCAAAGGAGGATTCTATGCATAACAATTCAGAGCTGGGATATCAACGTAACAGCCCCCCGCACAATCAGCAGCAAAATACTGGTTACAATGCTTACTTGACTGCTATGGGTTACCGTGAAAATTATTCATTAAAATGTCACGGTAAAGATTTTGCTATCGAAATTAAGCCGGATGCCACAAAGTCAAACTGGCACACCGTTCGTATCGAAGCGGCCAAACGCATAAACGGGCAGCAGGCGTATGACTGGTCTAACAAAATAAGCCTTCAACTGACAAATATTGAACTTCCTGAGGTTGCAGCGTTTTTCTTAACATTAACGCCTTCTGTCTTGTGTAATTATCATGGTTCTCAAAACAATAAGGGGTTCGAAGGTCGTTTCCAAAAAGACAGTGTATTTGCGTCTTTAAACGAGTCGGGTAAACCCAAGATGGGCATAAAAATGTCTTTCGCAGACAGCATGATGTTTGGCCACCTTTGTCTATCGCAGTATTGCTTTAACTTTCCTCATTTAACTACTGACGCTGCTTATAATTCTTTCAAACTCTTGGGTAAAAGGATCGGGAGTTCAAAGAGTTAAGGGGCTTGCGCTATCTGACCCAATGGTATTCTAAATGTGTTGATTGATTACACGATTTGAGGTTTTAAGATGCACGCCAGTCACCAATTTATAAATGATTACTTTGAACAAAAAGAGCTTCTTGGTTCTTTTGAGATTGATACAAGCGAAAGCTTATTTGAATCATGCAAAGTAACGGCAGAATATGTTGCCTTGCAGATAAAATATTACGGCGCTCGACTAACAAAAGCTTCGTATGACGCAAAGCTTGCCTACGATGAGTCTGGTAATCCTTTATTTGTAACAGAAAATAATGAATTGGTGGATGGTATCTGGATTGGTATCCCTAATGAGGTATACCACAGCTTGCCTACATTATCTTCTTCAATGGTTAAGAAGTACCGTACATGCCCTAAGCTGTATAAACGTACTTACATTGATGATATTCAGCGTAATCGCTTAAAGGCAGCAGAGCACACCCTTAACGCTGGAACTTATGCTCATGAAATCGTACTTGAGCCAGAAGGCTTCATGGATAGACATTATCGCGGCTTGGTCAAAGCAGAACACCCTAACGCCTTAGTTACACTTGATGATTTAAAATCACATGCTAAAGCGCTGGGTATCACTAGTGGCCTAAGTAAGAAAGAAACTGTAATAAAGCAAATTTTGGAAGTAGAACCTTTAACTCCAATCTTTGATGTTATGGATGCTAAAAACGATGAGTTAAACAAGGGCAAAAACAAAATTGACGGGATTGTTTATGATGATGCGATTCGTTGCGCGAAAACAATTCTAAGCCATGGTGACGCTGGGCCGCTACTAAATCCTGATGAAGGATTGCCAGAGGTTAGTATTATCTACACATGCCCTATTACAGGCTTGAAAAAACGTTCTCGCTTCGACTTTTTACGTTTCGACAATCGTGCAGTTGACGTGAAAACAACAAAAAGTTGTGAGGTTACTTCGTTCTCAAAAGATGCTGTAAATATGGGCTACGGCATACAAGAAATGTTCTATCGCGAAAGCTACTTTGTGGTAACTGGGTTAGACCTAGACGACTTTATCTTTGTTGCTTCTGAATACGCCACTATGGACGATTGCGAAACTTTTTATATTGATGATGAAGATTTCGACAAGCTTTTTGGGATTTATGAAGAAACCATGACCAATCTACATATATCTCTTAAAGACAACGTTTGGCATGGCCATTCAGTGACTGATAAAAGAAAGAAAATCAGAAAACCTAAATTTTGTGAGTGGTAAAGATGAGAGGTATTTACAAGCAATTTCTCACATCAAAAAACCTCGTTGCGGATGCTCTAAGCATTCGCGACTCAATCAATGAATCGCAGTGTGAAACACTTAAAAAAATGCAGTTTCTCGTTCGAGCGATAAGCGATGCAAATCACGGAGAATATGGGGGAGAACCTGTGTCTTCAGTGTACTCTGTTGGAGTAATGAATTCAGATAAACAAACTGAATATTTTGTGCCGTCAATTATAAACTGGTCTCAAATAGTTCGTTTTGGTTACAGCCAAGGTTTTTGTTATATAGATGAAAACACGCGGCTTATGAAAGTAACGGGCCATCAACATAGCGAAGTAGCCTGTATAAAACAAAAACAACTACACCGCGTAATTTTGAAAATAGAGGCTGTAAGTGAAGATGGTATCGAATGGTACTCGCTTTATAATAATGAGATTGCAGAAGCTTCTAAACGCTCGCAGTATGCGTTCAGATTACCTTGGTTAGCTCAACGTAACATTGGCAAGCTTTCGCCCGTAGACACAGTTTCGTTGACGATTACAGATATTATCTCTGCCAGTGAAGGAGAAGTATCATTCCAGCTTGGTGATAAAATTTTAGAAAGCGCATGCCCTGATTATGTCTTAACACATAATCAAAGGATAATTACATGTAATAAGGGGTTAATTCTTCGCTCTAAACGACACACCCTTAAATAAGTTTATGTTATATTAGTACCACTCCTGCCCCTTCGGGGGTAAATATGTCCTCCTACAGCACACATTGCGGCCTACCGCATCAGACAGTCGCGGAGTACTTGTCAGATGCATCTTTTCCAGTAAAAACACTTTTTCCCCTCCTTAATTTCAAATCATCTTTACCAAATTGCGTAAAATATTCCTCATTAGAGGAGTTTGATTATGTGCTATACAAACTTAGATGAATTGGTAGATGTATTTAAAACAATAACCAGCAATAAGACATGTAACGTTAGGTCGATTTACCCCACAGAGGATAAGCTTTTGCACTTATCTGAGAAGATTTGTCATCAATACGGTTCTTTGTCGTTGGAGTTCGAGTTTGCTGAAGGACTTATGAATTTGGTAAAGATGGCTAAAATGGCTCCACCAGATTACAAACTTGCCTATTGGCTTGAATTTGCCGTTCCAAATGTAGTGCTATCGTTGGAACAGAAACTTAATGTTATTGTTGGGGGCTTCTTCAATCTTGCAATCTGACGACAATAAGAAATATGGGTTTGAGCTGTCTAGCCCTAGCGGCACGACAATCGAGTTAAAGGAGATAGACGTCTCCATAAAGGTATTTAAAAGCGGTTCTACTCGCGTATCTATTGGCATCGACGCGCCAGAACATATCAAAATAAATAGGTCAAAGAATGTTAAAAATGAACTGTAAAGTTGGGGATGTTATCAGTATTTCCGATGATTTATTTTTGGAAGTTATCGATACCAACAAGAGTCATGTAACACTTCGCATAAACGGTATAGACCGTGTTGATTTGACGGTGACTCTGCCTAATGTAGAAACAAACCATAACACTATAGAACGACGTAAATTGGTAGCGTAGTCATAATATTAATGACTACGCCCCAATGTCCTCACTGCATCTTGAATACTATATTTATGTTCTTTGATAGATGCTGGTAACTTATTAAGCAATTCCAAACTACCACAAGCTCCACAGGCATGCTTGTGCTCTTGTATGAAGTTGCACTTAACACACTGATATATTCTCGTATTGTTTTGAATCCACTTTTTCTTTTCCATTTCCATCTGGCTCAAATGCTGTATGACTTTACCGATATACTCCGGTGATTCTCCAGTTACAAATTGCTCAGAATCGAAATGATTTGATGCTTGAATTGAGATAACCCACTCTCGCCTATCGACGGTCAAAACTGATTCATTTTCAGTCAGTTTTAGTCCGGGCAATACGCTCAAAGTGTGCTTGATGCAACCTAGTATGCTCTTAAGGTTGTTTTCAATTTGTTTGATTTCATCCTCTGTAGCATCCACGCTCTCGATAAAGTCTATCAGGCCTTCAATACGGTAAACCGGTAAGGCACTTTTAAGAGCCTCAAGCTCCATCGTATTCCAGTTAATTGTCTGCGCATGATACTGAAGGAATACTTTTGCTTCGTTAGATAAACGAAGGACGTTGATCATACGATGAGCAATCTTGCTGACTTGAATGCTTTTATCGTAGATACCTTGGATAATTATTATTGCCGCGCAAAGAATTTGCCTTTGGCTCTCGCTACTTTCTAGGCAAAATGCATCAAGCAATGTTTCGATGCGTATATTGAATTGTTGGTAGATGACATCTGGGAGCACATCTGGGTCACGCATCGCGAACTCAATCGTTGAGGCGCAAACTACATCTTCATTTTCTATTTGATATTCCGCTGCATTACCTACGTCCCTGACAACTAACTCAACCCATTCATTATAACTCTCAGCAATGTATGGGCAATAAATCCATTTTCGAACGCCCTCTAATGCGATAGCTTCGATAATGTCGTCTTCATCATCATCGCCCTGAATCTCAAGCATCTCCTTATCCAACCAGAATACGCTGACGTCTTCTTTCTCTGCCAAGAGCTTTAAACTGTTTTTGGACTTTTCGAAGTTATCAGAGATTACAATGTGGAAGTCTCCGTCGACAGTTTCCACAGTTATTGCGTTAGGAATTATATTGCTATCGGTTGAATCAACCACCTGCGTGACTTTCTCTTCTATATAAAAATCACGGGGTACAGTTTCACCATTAGGAGCTGTCAATACGATCAATTTCCTAAACATAGGAAGTTTTAGAAATCCTTTCTGATTTATGTACTTTTTATATCTTTTATTTTTAACCATCACTTTTTAACAATAACCTAGAGGCCTTGCTTAAACGACCATTGAAGGAATGTACTTCGCCTTCATCCATAAAAGCGTCACTATTTATTGCTAACTCCACATTTGCTTGATATTTAACGCATACAGCGTTCATTATACTTAAAGCTTCATCTGTACAGGGTTTAACGTTATAAACAAGATCGCTTAGAACAACATCTGGCTTGATTGTGCCGGTCATGCTGGTTCTACCTTGCGCTAAAGTTCTTAGTTCAATATCGTTTTCAACCTCATTTCCGCTAAAGGTTGAGAAGTGTACAGCGAATCTATTTCTTTCAGCTTCAACAATTTTTCCGATTACTTCACTTTCGAAATTTGTTGTTTCTATTAAAGTGACCACTATCTCTCTATCAACGTTCTTATGTTTTTTAAAAACAACATCAGCCGATAATGACAATGGGGTGAGCGCTAGCGCCAGTGATAAAAGCGTGTATTTCATTACCTTCGTCCAACAAAGAAATCAATTCAAAGCCCAGATGTTATGGTGTCTACCATACACATCCTAGAACAGTTTTATCACCGTAAATTTTCAAATCACGTCCATTAAGGACATCTTTTAGCGTCGTTAATTCAATAATACACATTATATATTTCATTTGTGTCTACAGTAGAAACAATCGGAAACTTTTTACTGCTTTATTTCTGTAAGCATAGACGCACATCTTTATTATATGCCCTAAGCTGCAATCGTTAACAGACAATATTTCTAAAATAGTCCATTTTCTCTAATAATGGTGTCTTCTATAGACACTTTGCCTCCTTCTTTCCGCTTCTATCGGAGACTCTTGTTCTTCTCAGTTAAGACTCAAAAAACGCACTCTTATTGAACTTTTTAGATTGCTAGTGGGGGTATTATTTTTAAACCTTGAATGCTTGTTGGATGTGAGCCTTAAAGAAATTTCTCATAGCATGTTATGAACGGTGCCTTTCAAAATTTAGCATCGTATTGACGTTGATGAACTTGCTTTATCATTTCGGCCCGAAACCTTTAAAGACTTCAATGGTAGACGTTAGCAAAGTTTACTTTAGGAAGCAGATACACCATGAAATCATTTACTTCTACCGTAGGAGCTATTTCAAAGGATGACTCGCGTATAGATGAATGGACCAACAGGTTTGTTTTCTTTCGACGCGAACGTCTTAGTTCTGCGCTAATTGAAGAGTACGGAACTATGGCCGTCGATACGATCTACAAAGTTGAAGGTGTTAAACCCGGTAGCAATAATCGACAGTTAGAGGTTTGCTCCCCATTCTTACCTTTGTCGTTCTTTGTTTCAGTGGATGATATTGAGGTGACCACATGCGAAGAGTTGCATTATGAAAGCATGATTAAACCCTATGAGCACTTTCTTCAATTAGATGGATCTCTGTGAATAAAAGAGCCCAATCAATAATCAAAACAAGTGAGTTAGATGCAGAATCTTCTCGGAGTAGTTATGTCTGAAAGTGAAATCATCCAACGGTACCAGACGGTAATAAACGCATTATTGCCTTATGCAAATGAAGGGCGTTTGCTTGAAGGTTTAAATAAATTTACTTCCCGCCTATCAAACAAAATAAGAAAGGTGCTAAAGCAAGAAGTTGAAAGGTTAATGTCACAAACTTACGAAAGTGCTAATAATAGTGCGTTTGCAGTTTTTCCGGTTCGTAAATTTAAACACTTTGGAATAGATATGCGCCTTGACCAGCTGGGAGAGGACATACTTTATAAAGAGACAGAACGCTACTTCAACAAGTATACCGTTGGTGTTTTAGAAACGGTTACTAGTTCTGAATACTATCAAAACCGTTTAAAAGCTGAAAACCAAAAGAAAATTGTTGAGCACTTTAGAGTAGACGCACAATCACTAAATGACATTAGTTTTGGTGAAGATATTGCTGTTCAGCATGATGAATTAGTTGAGTGTGAGTATGGCGAAAAGTTTGAGCAATATGAGGTCATTGAAGTTGGCACCTCCTTTCTAAAAATCCAAAATCGTCGTATTTTTTCAATTAAAAAAGGCACAAGTGTCAAAGTGCATTTGGAGAAATCTTCACCACTGGCATTGAGTAGCACGACTTTGCATTGCGTAGCAATGGTCTCAAATTTTAATAAGGTTTCATCTCGACATGAACTCATACTGGAGTTCACTGATAGTACTGTGAAACGTGTTAGTAAAGAATATTCTAAATTGTTAAATGAACGCTCTATTCACTTTCCACTTGAAAAGAGCCTTGAGTCAGAAAGAACTACCCAAATCATAGAGCGCAATATACTTTTTGCTACGAGCCCGTGGATTCCTGTCTTTTATAATAAGGGTGATGATGAGGTTTGCATCTTGCTCACTGAACGAAATATTCGAGAGAACAAGAATCTCGCAGCAATGCATGAACTGCCTACCGCTCGTTTCTTTAATCGCATATTGGAAGAGATGAAATGTAAAGATGAAGCTTATCTATTCCAAGGTAAAGTTGAGTCAAAGAACGGTTTCATCCGTATCGCTGCATCTCTTTCTCAGCTGCTCAATAATGGCTTACTAGAAACATTTCTTTTCCATGCTAGGAAAACGAATTCACTGAAGATAATGCAGGTCAGAGCCAAACCTGTAAGCTCTTCAACTCGAAATGAAATTGCTGACAATTTAAATATTACGACCAATCGTTTAAGCTCAATTGAAACTGTGTTCTTTGTTCGTGATATCACATCACAAATTATCGAGGCCTTACCTGACGACATACAGCATGCTAAGCCATTACCAAAACAGTTTATCGATAACGATGAAAAACTTGTTTTCAAACTGTATATGGAAGACATGATAAATCGGCGCACAGAGCCAAGGTATGTGCTTAAGAAACCCGCTTCTATTAGCTTAGGCCTACTCCAACGTGTCAGTGGTGAATTGTTAGATATTTCGATATCTGGGGCAAAAATACGCATTTCCCCTGAAATAATTTCCAATATCCCTTTTAAAATAAAAATCGATATAAAGTCTATTGGCCTTAGTGGCGCCCAGTACAAAGTCGTGTTTAAATGCTATCAAACTGGCATTTTGCGTCTGGCCGTTTCAGGCAAGAATAAACAAACTACTCGAAAAACTCTGCATAGCCTCGTATCAAGAAATCCTGACTATTTTGCTAAACGAGATAAGTCTGCTAGCGAGCGTGAAGATTTTAACGCATTGTGGGAATTAGCGTCTAGATACCTTCCCTCTCTTGGCGTGATATGCGTAAACCCTAAAGAATCTCGTGATCTTATTAAAACTGTTTATGCGGATAACTTTTCCCGTGATGCTGGTCCATTTCGAGGTGATGGACGTCGACTCTATATGCATGGTGTGTTTGCCGACATGGACCATGATAAGCCCAAGTCATCGCTGCTTAATGCAATAACTAGTGGTTCTACTATGCGTCACTCTGTCATCCATTGCCGACATCGAATTAAGAAAAATATTTACCCTCTGACGCGTGAACAGTTTTTTAAGGTCGAACGTGAACAACTTAGAGCTCTTACATTAAAACGCATGGCAGACATATTTGTTTGCGATGTCCAAGGTTTTGCTGTCGATGCTTCCACTATCCCGCTAATTCAAAAACGTATTGAGTGGCTGACAGCAAATGACACTCTACTAGCTAAAACTTTTATTAAGACCCTTTCGCTATACACACATGCGGTATTCTGTACAGACATTTCATTGCTGCATAGCGCATTGATGATTCGTGACCCAAGTGATTTTGGAGAGTCTGAACATAAAGCTGGGTAATGGCTTATTTTTTAACTGAAAACTTACTTTATAATTTTTTTTGAACTTTTTGAGGATGGTGTATCCAATGTTGCTTTCATTAGTTTAGTAACTTTAGGAGCCTTTAAAATTTATGAGCAATGCTTCTATTTTGTTAAATAACAGATTCTCATCTTATGTGGTTTCGAAAGCTGAGTCAGTTTTGCGTGAATATACTATGTCTAACATTGAACGTACCTTTATCGAGGACAATAAGCGTTTTTGGACTAGTGTAGCCGCTCAACTGGAAGCACGTACCCGCAGACTGAGCAAAATTAGTCACAATCACTTAAGCTATGACACAGAGAAGTCATTAATGGTCTATGAGAGAGCTAAAGAGATTGCTAGCGAGCGCAGTTTTGCCGGTTTTGGACTTTACCAAGTACAAAACAAAAATATGCAGCCAATTAAGCGGTTTTATGAGTCACTACTTAAGTTGTCCCTGAACATTGCTGATAACAAACCAAAAATGAACGTTGTCGATTCGTGTATGGTCATTCTATGCAAAATGGTCTATCCGCATATTGATGGTAACCGCATCGACTCACAAACTTTAATACGTAATGCTATTGCTGATGTTAATTGTGCTGATTCAATGTCGCATGAAGAAATGCAAAACTGGCTTATCTGTACTCAACGGCTTAATAAAAAACTGGAAAAGACATCTGGTAATCTATTAAATCCACCAGCGCTTCGCCTCGTTTAGTTGTGTTATTTCCGCTGTAGGCAATACTATTAACACTAAATTATAAACAAATGATTTTATAAGGTACCTAGAATGAACATAGAGAACCCATCTTTGCAAAAGGGGATCGAGCTTACTGAGGAGCTTTGTGATATCCAAGCTGACTACATCGCTCGGTTAGTCGAACTATTTTCTATTATTGAACAAGAAGGCCCTACGCGTGAGTTTGAAATGACGTCTCGCGGTTTAACTGAGGAAGACATTAGCATTCTGCGTTCTATACCAGCCAGTTGCTTACGAGATCTCCCTATTGCCTTTGAGATTGATACTGGTCCTTTGAAAAAGCTTAATAAATTCATCGAAGACAACGGCCTTTCTTATGACTCTCTGCCCGATGAACTCTCCGTCATTAGTGAATCTTTACAAGCAGATAGAACCAACACTCTGGCAAAAAACAAACGACTATGAAAATGCCCTTCGGGGCTTTTTTCATTTTGGGGCTTGCGATAAACCAATTTGCAACATAATTAACTTCGACATATCGCATTAAACAAATGGAGTTTAAAAATGGCAAATGAGCAAGTACTACTATCGGTACCTACTGAAGAAACGTCTGAGAAAATTGAGGTTTCTATTGTTTTTAACGACGGAACGGCACAATCGTGGGCCGGTGAAAATATTGAGAAAGGCTATCATCTTCATGTAAATGCCGTGTCTGAAAAGGAAGAAAAAAAATGCATTCGCCCTTTTACCGGATTGCGACGCTTTATTTCTACGGCCGACAAATGTATACCTGAGGAGATGTCTTCTCTTCCTATTAATTCTTCAATTATTTCAAACTTGGCGTTTTCTGTTGCACGGGCTAGCGACCTGACCATTACAAAAGACGGCGCACGATTAATGCGTAACTTCACATCTTCAACTAACAATACCAAAGCATCACTTGGTATGTCAGAAACTGTTCATTAATTGAAAACTTCTGAAATTCCACTAAAGGGCCAAAATACGGCCCTTAATCAACCTCATCCATTAAGCGCCCTCATATAATTCACGACACTTAAAGAAGCTCTTATCCGCTTTCTTTTTTGCATCTATCAAATTTAGATATTCCAAACCTTTATTTTGTTGAATATGAGGATAGCACTAATGCTTAAACGGTCCATGGCTGCACTTGTTGTAGCGCTTTCATTTAGTACATCTTGCTTTGCTGACGTATCTGTCATCGTTAACAAGGCAAACACCGCTGAGATTAATGTCGAGGACATTAAGCGAATATTTTTAGGTAAGGCACAGCAATTTCCAAATGGGGAAGAAGCCGTTCCTATTAATTTAGAAATGTCAGTTCCTTCGCGAGTCGATTTCGATGAGTCAGTTTTGGGTAGAAGCACATCACAAGTTACAAGCTACTGGTCAAAATTGGTATTCACTGGCAAGGGTACGCCACCAAAAGAGATTTCAAGTGAAACTGATGTGATTGAATTGGTGAAGAATAACCAAAACATCATCGCGTACATCGACTCCGATAAAGTCACTGGCGATGTCCGAGTAATCGCTACTAAATAGGAAACCGTTATTCATGAAATATACTAAAGCACTTCTTACACTCGCTGTCGCAGCTTCATTTAGCGCTTCTTCTTTGGCTGAAATTCGAATTAACGGTTTTGGCAACTTCAATGCAGGCATCACGTCTACTGAAGACTCCTTTTTAGGGTATGACGATACCGTAGACTTCAGTAATCAAAGCCTTTTTGCTCTTCAAGTGTCAGGTGACATTGGTGAAAAGTTTTCCGCTACAGCACAGGTTCTAGCGCGTGGTAATGAAGATTACTCCCCTGAGTTCGAGTGGGCTTATCTGAATTATGAAATTAACGACAACTGGTCTGCACAGGCTGGACGTTTACGACTGCCATTATTCAGTTACTCTGATTCACTTGATGTGGCTTATTCGTATCATTGGGTTACTGCGCCATCAACAGTCTACAATGTTCCTTTTAACAACATTGACGGTCTTAAGATTGTTAATACTACCAGTTTTAACAACTGGGATTTAAACACTAGCTTATCTGTCGGCCAGTACAAAGGAACATCCTTTGGCGCTGACATTATTGGCCAAAACGCAGTGTTACTTTCAGCGCAACTGAGCAATATGGAATGGACTTTTCGCGGTGTTGTTGGAAGAGCTACCACAACACTAGACCTGACTAAATCTGACCTTGAAGATGGCCAATTTTTAGGAAACGGCTTCAATGCAATTGAGGCGGCAGGCTTTACAGAGTTGGCTGATAATCTTCGAGTAGATGAAGACTCAGGCGAGTTTTATGGCATGAGCTTCATGTATGACAATATGGAGTACTTCTTTGGTGGCGAAGCAACATCTATTCGTCTAACTAACACATTTGCCAATGACGATGATGCTTTCTACGTCACAGCAGGCGCTCGCTTCAATAAGTGGACTCCTTCTATCACCTACGAACGCTTTGAGTCTAACGGTGACGTTAAATTTGCCGACCAAATTGCGGCTATCAGTGCATCTGCCCTACCCATAGAAACTGCTCAAGGGCTGAGTGCGATTGCTATTGGTGCGCAAATGGCCCAACTTGAGGATTATGACGTGGTAACAGCAACACTACGTTATGATTTAGATGCAGGCATAGCGCTAAAAGGAGATGTGTCAAAAGTATCCCACGAAAATAATGATGCATTGGATGCGACGTTACTCCGTCTTGGTGTCAACTTCGTGTTTTAAAAATACCTAAGAGGGGCTGGGCTTGGCCCCTCTATTCTCTCTTGCTTATAAACAAGCAATTACCCGATTTCTCCTGTAGACATATTCTCGACGTTAAGCTAGGTTTTTAGTCGCATTATTCTACTTGCGCTATTCCCTATTGCTATATGATGCGTACTTCAAATCACGAAGCTTTAGGAGCTAGAAATGAAATACCTGATCTTAGCCTTGTCACTACTGTCGCTATCCTTTACTGCTTTAGCCAAATACGAAGAAGGTGAACACTATACCGTTTTAGACCTTCCTAAGTCACGACTGCCGGAGCTTCGTGAATTTTTCAGCTTCTACTGCCCAGCTTGTAATAATATTGAACGCATACTGCCTGCGGTGGAAGACCGATTGCGCGATAATATTACATTAGAAAAAACACATGCTGATATCATGCGCAACTCATCCTCTGAAGTGCAATATTGGTTTGCTGTTGGTTATGAGGCAGCAAAGCAAATTGGTTGGGCGAAACCTTTCGTAGATTCTGCATTTAGCCTTATACACGACCAGCGAGGCGTATTCGTTGGTGAAAAGTCGGTAAGAGAGATATTTCAACAACTCGGTCTTGAAAGCTCAAAAATTGATACTTTATTGAATAGCTTTGCTGTGCGTTCACGCGCTAATAAGCATAAGAAAATGGTCCAGACTCTTCGTGACGCTGGCGCATTGAAAAGCGTGCCGACATTTGTCGCTCACGGAAAATACTTGATTAATATTCAAAGCCTAGATCAAGCAAAAGTGATTGACGAGATTGCCGATATTACTAACTTCCTCGCATTTAAAGAATAAGTTCTTTTAAGGAATATGCCTGATGTATAAGCAGCTTTTCAAAACCATGAATATTGATAGTTGCAGCGGTCTTGATGAGGGCCGCTACACAATAACTATGGATATCGCTCCCTATTTGAGTACCGTAGCCTCTTTCGCGAAAACACAAAAACAATTTCCGTTACTACGTTTGCAACGGTTCCCATTTACCATGCTCAGTGACGTCACATTGAAGGAAAATGGTATTGAAGTGGCTCTTGGTGAAATAGTCCACACTGCGCTTTTCCGCTATTTGATTACTTTAAAGCTTAAAGACAATGAAGATAATGGAGATGACCCTATTGTAAATATCACATTTACGTGGGCTGACTCGCTTAATGTTCACGAAATGTCTGCCTCTACAGACTTAACTATGTCAGAAATAGAGGAATATGTGACTATCGGAACATTTGAAGAAGTCATGTGATTATTTAGAGGCATTGATGATATTTAAACGGGTTGAGATGCCTCCTTCTGCATTCAATTAGCCTACAGCAGGCTTAGTATCCACGTAGTCTTTCATTAGAATGCTTATGGCCTTATAAGTCATGGGCATACCACCTACTTCAATAACCTAGCTACTAGCGTTCCGAGTCCACCAGCGACATTGCTAGCAACATAAAAAACGCCCTGCACCCCTTGCCATATATGGTTTAGAGAGAAAATAAACCTATCGAAAAGACCACTTAAGGTTGATAGGAATGGCATCTCGTAAACCTGAAAATTTAGACATGTTTGACTTGGATATCGATAAGCTTTCGCTTGATACGGTTGAGCAACGTGAAGCTATCATCAAGCATTATGCTGAGAATACAGACGCTATCTGGTTTTATTCAACGAGTGGGGGTAAAGATTCAGATGCGGGGGCTGTGCGACTTTTAGAGCTGGTTAAAGACCCAAACCGTATTGTCTTTGTTCATGCCAACCTTGGTGTGGTTGAGCATCCGGGAATAATGGACCACATCAAAAAATACATTCCGAAGGAAAGTGAATTTTACGTTGTAAAAAATGAAAACAAAGATTTCATTGATATGGTCCTTTTGAGGGGTCTCAATCTAGCCAATTTAGGCAATGTACGTCTGATTTAAAGGTTTCGCAGATAGATAAGATAATAAAGCGCGTGTGCCGCGAAAGAGGGGTAAAAACCTGCTTTAACGTGACAGGATTACGATCCCAAGAAAGTGTGCCCCGTTCCCGACGCAGCCCACTTATCCTTAATAACCGCCTTACTACAAAATCACGAACGTGCTTTGACTTTATGCCTGTGTTCCACGTAAGAGAGTGGGCAGAGGAAGGTAGCAATGAGCTAGGTGTTTTTGACATTATCGCTCAAGCTGGTAGGCAACCCTTCCATATCTACGGCGTCAAAAGCCTTGATGGAAAAGCCGTTCGCGTCAAGGAAGGGAACTCACGCACATCATGTCGTTATTGCATCCTTGCTAACAAGCAAGATTTGACCAACGCGGCGAACTGGTATGGCTCGGTTGCGACCAGCGGCGAGCACACAGATTATGAAATGATGATAGCGTTAGAGGAAGTCGTAAATCACACTATGTTCTTTAAAACCCGTACTACCACAGAAACAGTTGACGGGGAAAAAATTAAGCGGCGAGAAACGAACAAGGTTTCACTGGCTGAAAAGACCGGCGTTACAGTAGATGAAGTTGCTGTTAGACGCTGGAAAATGATTCTCCACGAGCGCAGGGAGCAGTTGCTGGAGCGAAAACGCATAGAAGCTGAAGAAAAGGCCGCAAAAAAAGAGCAGCGTCAGAAGTCTAAAAGCGCAGCATTCATCGATACAAAGACAATCGCAATGTTTTAGGTCGCATAGCGGCCTACCATTACAAGCGTGCTCATTAAGCACGGAATATGCTGGTCTTATTGCAACGCTCCCTTTCTTAAAAAAGGCACAATAACCTTTTTTACGCACAACGGGAGAAAATATTGTGAACGATAGTCAGCATGTTGTTTGTGTTAAATCGTCTGTGGTAGACGGCGAAAAAAATGCATATATTGACTATACACTTTCTACCAAAGACATACTCTTATGCGAGCGTAGTGTTGCAGAGCAGGACAGCGATTTTCTAAAGGTCGTTCCTACAACAGTTGTTATGTACGACGGTAAGGTATGGGCCTTTAAAAACAATCACACAGGTAAAGTCAGCGTTGCTATTGTCAGTGAACTGGGAATAACCGACTTAATTGTGAAAGGTTCTAATATTGACCTAGACGAGTCTTTTGACACCTTCTTTTCTAAGCAACTGGACTGCAAACTAGAACTTGATTCATACATCGTAAAACTAGATGTTCTTCCAAAGATAGTTTGTAGCGATTTGTACCCTGACAATCGACCATGCCTCTGTCACGCACACGTCTATCACCTTGACGGCCCCCACATCCAGCCAGTGAGCAACGATATCGAAGTATTAGGTTTCTTATCACCTGAAGAATTACTATCTGACACTTTTGATACTGACGTGACGACTAGGCATATTTGCAGAGCAATTTTAAAACAATAAGTTAAACAGGTAGCGTTTCAACCATAGACACAGTGGCGTAGACAATGCGTGCTTGCGCTATTAAATACAGGGTTAGCATACCCCTATCGATTTGAATAAGAGGAAGAGATTTATGGCAACTAAAGGGCTTAACAAGGTACAGATAATTGGCAATTTAGGTGCTGACCCTGATTTGCGTTACATGCCAAATGGCACACCCGTTTGCAATATCAGTGTTGCCACAACTGAAAGTTGGAAAGACAAAGACGGAAACCTGCAAGAGCGAACAGAATGGCACAGAATGGTGTCATATCGCCGCCTCGCTGAAATCATTGGGCAAAACCTTAAAAAAGGCTCACAGGCGTATTTTGAGGGGAAATTGCAAACTCGTAAATGGCAAGACGAACGGGGTGAAGACCGCTACGTTACTGAAATAGTTGTTGAAGAAATGCAGATGCTTGACAGGAAACAAGCCGTTCCCTCTCAGCATGATGAGCCACAGCAAGCAGCTGCTCAATCGCCTCAACCTGCGCCAAACGATTACGACGGCACTCCACCTAACTCGGACAAGAAGAGACCAGATATTCCTTTCTGAATGACATCTTAGCTATTTATTCAACATCGCAGCAGAACAATTACTACGGGTATGTGATAAAGCGTACCCTTCGTTTTTAACAGGATGATTTTAATGTCAATTCAAGTAAAATGTTCAAAACAAAATGTTTTCGTAGAAACTTTCGATGAGTTACTGGGTGTATTGAAAAGCTTCGCTGGAACACATTTGACTGTAATAGAGACGCTACCCTCTGGTATTAAGAAGCCTCACTATATCAGTGTTGATGCGAAAGGTGCGCCCTCCTATACCTATCTCGACAATAAACGATTTGGACCTGAAGACTTACAAGTAAAAGGATAAAAACTTGGATAATCCACGCTTTAAAAAATACTTCTCTTCTCTGATAGAAAAAGGATGGTCAGCAACGGCCCACAATGAAGATGTCGTGGATGAGAACTTCGCTCAATTTTTTACCTACTACCCGCATAATGACCATCTCGTGATGGCTAGCATGTCCGTTGATAGATTCTATCAACTTCATGCTGATGCTAAATCGTCTGTCCCATCGCACCTATTAGAGCGTGACAAGCTTGCTGCGTTAGTTCTTCACACCGCTAGTGCTACACACGGCGTTAAAAACCCAGAAATTGAAGAGCAGTGGGCGATTGCATCAGCGCTATATATGCCTACCACCAGCACTGGAAACACAGTAGTGAAACAATTCTATGGTCAGCCCTTTGCATTCTTCACGGTCATGTATCCCACTAATAAAGCAAAAACTGATTTTGCTATTAGACCAGCCTCGGTCGCGCCACTTGCTCAGTTATTGTCAGTGAAGGAGTGCAAGGATTACTTTAACCAGATCATGGCAAGTGATAGACAAAGTGGTAAAAAGCAGCATTTCAAATATCTCAAACGCTAAGTCCTCCATAGACCAACCTCGATTATCGGCCAACACTTGCCTCTAATAGTATTGTGGCATTCTATTAAAAAGGAACCTAATTAGGAGTTGGCCGTGTTTCAAGACACCCTTTCATTCGATACATCAGAGATAAACGAATTCAAAACATTTAACGATAAACCCTTTTCTATCTCGCATTACTTTAACAGTGATAGTCTTATAGCTGACGGGGCTTTGCACACAGAGATTACTCGAAAAGGCCAAACTGAAACACGCCTAACCCCTATTGGCTCTAATGTTGATTCGTATCGCAATCTTAATATGCCGAAGTATTTCAGCATTCGCGCTCGTGACGGTGAGCATAAAGGGAAGGTCGTCGGCTATGCTCAATCAGTCATTATCCGAAACCCCACTTTTGTTGTAGGTGAGAAATCTCGACAGCGCATAATCAACGTTGAGTTCAAAAAGAACGTGCATGCTTTTTGTCGGGGTGAATTTGTGAACGCATTTAACTCAACCGTGATTGAAAGCAAGCTCCCCAATTCGCTCCGTGTTAGTTATTCTCCCTATATGGCTGGGCATTTTTATACGGTAGACAGAGACGAAACAGGCGCAATAGACAAATCTAAGATGAAACCTGTTTTGGATTCACTAGGCTACGAATATGCAATAGTGAGCGGTAGTGACGTACTGCTTACCAATTTTTAAAATTTTCTTCCATATACTTAGGTTCCTTTTGGCTTGGCCTCCCATCTATATCAGCCCTGCATCCCCCTTGCGTTATGCAGGGTTATGGCATTCTTTAGGTGTACGTTAAACAGCTAAGGAATATCAATGTTTATCCATGAACAAATGTCTCGACAAGCAACCAACAAAAACAACAACATGTTGCGCAATGCTCTTTTTCAAATAGGCCAAAAAATTCAGCGTGAGACTTTAAAAGCAATGCGCGATTTAGAAGTTAACCCTACTCACCAAACGTTAATAACACTTGTTGAGAAACGTGGGGAACTTGAGGGATACGTTAAAACACGTAAGTCACTAACACCAACAATCGCAGGCGATGTGGCCCTTAATCAGCAAACGGGCATTATCAATAATGCAAAACAGGCCATTGAATTGTTTTTATCCTCGCCTGAGTGAAATTTGCATTTATTAACGGGTGAAGCACTGTCCACGAGAGACATGTTTAACCCCTCAAAATTATTGCCTTAACGAACTCGCATCATTGAATTAGATGCGACACTAAATTTACTTTGGAATACTGAGGTTTTTATGAAGTTTACGGTGTATATCCCACGCAAAAATTCAAGACTTGCGGATATTGTTTCCCCATCAAGCGCCATTGTTAAATCCAGACTTATTTCTGATACCTCTGTAATGGTTTATTACGAAGGTAATGTCTATGGTGCTGAGAACATCAAAACATTTGAAGATAAATGTTCATTAGCTGCTGGGCGAGCCAAAGACCGTTATCCAACCACAGCACTCACTATTGTGCCGTTAGAAGAAGTGATCGATGTAGGCGTGTATGACCTAGATTCCAGTTCATTTCACTTAGATGAAAATTATCACGACCTTTTCTATGAATGGGTTACTAACAACCAACAACAAGAGGTGGCCTAATGCGTTCTTTTGGTCGTTATTTTCTTTTTGTAGCGCTTTCTCTTTTTCTATCGCAATCTTTTGCAGGCGACCCACCTGTTAAGCTTTCTAACAGTGGAATTTGTCACGATGAGACAAGCGCCTTTTATTCAAGAACGAAGAAATACACCGTTTATGAAAATATTGAAGCCTGCTTATCATCTGGTGGGCGCCTTCCTAGAGGCCATGCAAAATCTTCGTCTGACGCTTCTAGTCCCACCAGCGACAAATACAACAGAGATGATTGGAACCATTGGATTGATAAAGACGGTGATTGCCAGTCAGAAAGAGCTGAACAACTTATTCGCCAGTCTTCTACTGCGGTTTTATTTGATAAGCCAGACAACTGTACTGTTGATAAGGGCACCTTTTACGACCCGTATTCAGGCAAAGTTTTTATTGATGACGATGACCTTGATATCGACCATAGGGTGCCGCTTGGCTATGCCAGTGCAAGAGGTGGAGCTGCTTGGAGTAAAGAACTTAAGGAACAGTTCGCTAACGACCCTGAAAACCTCATTGCTGTCGATAAGTACCTTAATCGCCAAAAAGGGGCAGCTGGCCCTGCCGAATGGATGCCACCCAACCATAAATACCGCTGTGAATACTTAAAATCCTTTGATGGCGTCGTCCAAAAATATGGCTTGCAGTACTTCCCTGCTGAAAAGCGAGTCATTGATAAAATGCTTGCCGCTTGCTCATAGTATGTTTACCCACTTCCTAAAGGTACTCCTTTTATGTGTTTCTCTATTTCTCTCTCTTTGCGTTAACGCGCAAGGAGAGCGATGCTCGCGCAACAGTTGCCTTGTCTCAACGCCAGTAACCAATGGTTTTGAATTGAAAATAAAGCTTCTAGTGCAGGCCGAACATTTATGCGTTCTGCGCTACGAAAATTTCATCTACAAGGAGCGAGTTACTGATGAGTCTACCGTGTACTTACTGAAATGGAATTATCCTACAACAGGCGTCAGCTGGCGCTGCGACCCTCTTTAGCTGTCTATTAAAGACACATTTGCAGGCCTTGCCAGACTTGATTGCATGAGAATATTACTCCATCAAAACACAAGGAGTAATGCTCAATGACAACACTCATACTTACCTGCGCCAATGTTAACGAACATTATAATGACAATCCCGATTACTTGGTCGTAGATGTGAATGAAGCACTGGCCGCACGCATCCAAATGCTCAACATGCACGTCAATGAACTCAATGTTTACTGTATTGAAGAACTGCTTTCTGACGGTACATATTGCATGGAGGAAGATTTGTTTGGTGCTATTAATGATGATGGCATGGGTTCGCTTACTGAGGTGCAATTAGAGGCGCATTTAGATGAGAATGGGTATTCAGACGAAACTAGTCTTAACCTCAATAGCAGAACGCTAGTCGTTAAAGATAATACGGCACACTTTACTGCGATCCCTAAACACTGTGATGCTGATGTATTGGTGAAAACGGCTTCTTTCCCAATCGATGCAATTATCGAAGGCAATCCCTACGATGCACTAAAAACCGCTCTCAGCTCTAAGGAATGGGGAGACGCATGCAGTATCCTTGATGAGTTCTTTTCCAAAGATTTGAAACAGTATTGTTCCTACCTCGGTTCTATTCTCCTATTTTATTGGGAGCAGGTCAGGTTTACATATGATCCCACTGAAAATTGGTCTTTTATCGATATGGAAGAAAATAGAAGGCTTAAGAAAGATTGCTCTATTTGAAATCGTGGCAATCTATATTCAGTCACTAATTACAAAATTTCTAAGAGGTAACATGGCTTCCACTAAAGAAATGATTGAACGCTTTAAGAAAGAAGCGCCTTTGGAGACTGCGCTTCCCTACCGGTTCTCCAATGGCTTTCTGCTAACTGAAATTACCGGCCAGTGTAAATCATGTAAAAAAGAAGTCACAGGCGAACACGTTAGAGGTATAGCCAATAAAGGATTCCATGATGTATTTAGCTTTGATGGCCATGGCATATGTACAGATTGCAAAACAATATTTTCTATTCACGGGCGTGTAAAACCACACAAAGACGCCGCTAGACAAGAATATGTCAAAAACGGCGTCTGGGTTACAGCGTTTCCTTTTGAGGAAGCAAAACCTATCGACAAGCTAAGGGCCGCGCTATTGCGTTTGCTCACCTTTTTTCGTTTGGTGTAAGGTTTACCTGACCGAGAAACATTTCAACGATAGACACTTTTGTTGCGGCTTGTGTTATCAGATTTCATGGCATTCTAGACTCATCACGTTAAGGAGTTTTTATGCCTGATTTAGCTACCCCCCTTTTACCCTATGTTGTTTTGTACACAAAGCCTGATTTCAATGCACCTGATGCAGCTTTATTTTATGCCCAAGACAGTGATAACGCCGAACGTATTTTCGAAGCTACTGTACCTGATGGTGAAATCACATGGGTCGTTCAAACACAGTCAATCGAAGAAGCGTTTTCCAGATACCACGAAGAAAGCACGATGGAGGACTTATAAATGACTGAGGATTTTTTAGCTAAGGCTGAAAGCGTTTATTGTGCCGCTATACATGCAGGCATATTCGGCAGCGATGAATTCATACATGACCGCCAGTCGTTCATAGACCGCTGCTGTGGTGCTTGGAACATGCAAATAAACAACTACTACTCGTGCCCCACTGAATCGCATGAAAACGCCGCTGAAGCGCTTTACGAACTATACGTAATGTACAGAGAGTTTATGTCGATATGCCCTGTGAATAAAAAAGGTGAATTCAGACATATGTTTATTGCCCTTTCAAAAGGGAGTTTAAACGATGCTTTAGGTGAGTTTGGTAAGGCGAAATGGCCTATTGTTGCCGAGATGGCTGAGGAGCGTAACAGGAAAAATGGCTTTCTAGTTAATGGAGAAGGAGAAGTACGTTCCACTGGCTACCTTAAAGCATAACCTATAATAGTTGTTCACGATGTATTGATTTCACTTGTGCGCCCAGGGGGCGCATCAATTCCATAAAATAGCCTTCTTATTTTCATTTTTTAATTTGTCTATCGAATACTCTATTTGTGTTGTCTTAACTGGAGATTTCACATGCGACAAATTCCTATACCATCTGATGCGCAATTTGCAATTAACGAATTGCAAAGAAATCACGGAACAAAATGGAAGGAAAAGCTTCTTTCATGTTGGGCTCGCGTTCAGTACCCAGATTTAGAACCGCGTTCTGCTGAAGCATTAAAGAGGCTTTACAATTCACACGGCATATCGTGGTTAAGCAAACAACGTTGAACATCTTTACGAAGAGCGTCTTTTATATCGTAGACAACGCTTGGGGGGTCTGAGTCTCAAGTAAGATTTCTACTTCTGAGCCAGTTACGTTAACGAATACGGCGCTAAAGTAAAAGGGTGCTGCGGAATTGTTTTTTGTTAAAGGGAGCTTGCTGCGACATGTTCGCGTGGCGCCTCTGACCAGTTCCCTTTTTATTCTCGATACCACAGTTGGAGTTTTGGCTTAGTATTGTTTACTTCATTTCAGGTAATGAAGCACCTTCGAAAAGCGTCAACAATTAATCAATTTTTGAATAAGGCTATTTTTTGATGGATGTAAAAATGATTCTTAATGACCCCAGTTCTTCATTTTGGCTTAAAGAGGCAATACAGAATTGTACTGGCCGTGATCCTATCGATGTGCTAAATGATTTGGATATTCTTTACGAACTCACAAAGCAAAGGATCGACGATATACAAGGTCAATAAGATCTTACCCTAGCGCAAATATTCAAGCCTCCCTCAAAATTCTCTCTAGAACCCTACTGCAAAAGGTACCCTCGCTCAAAGGGGGTGCTTAAAGGTACCCATTTACGGGACCACTCTGGCTAAATTTATCGATTTACAGAGAATAAGGGCCATAAAGGTACCCTTTTACGGGAGGAAAATATCTAAAAGGTACCCATCTACAGGGAGTCAATATCTAAAAGGTACCCACCTACAGGAGGATTATCTGTTAAAAGTACCCTTTTACGGGGAACAAATATCTAAAAGGTACCCTTTTACGGGAGGTATTTTTGATTAAAGGTACCCACTTACGGGGAACAAACCCTCTAAAGGTACCCACTTTCGGGGAGATTATTCTGAAAAAGGTACCCTTTTACGGGGGATAATAGAGACTAAAGCATTTTCAATTTATTAATTAAGAACGCTTTTTATGTGTCTTACTGAGGTTGCTAGTATTTTTTTAGTGATATTGGCACTTTAAATGCCAAATTTTTTGACTTTGTATAAATAGTGTACAAATTTCTAATAAAATTAATACTCCCCGTAGTTGTATACCCTCCCCGAAGTTGGCTACCTTTACCCCCGTAGATGGGTACCTTTGCATTTTTATAAATTAGTTAAGAAAATAAAAGCTATAATTTTCACACTTTAATCAACAACTTAGCGCACTTAAAAGGCTTCAATTTTTTACACCTCTTAACTCCCCGTACTTGGGTACCTTTAGAGGGTTTGTTCCCCGTAAGTGGGTACCTTTACTCCCGTAGATGGGCACCTTATTCCCTGTAGTTGGGTACCTTATTCCCCGTAGTTGGGTACTTTATTCCCCGTAGATGGGTACCTTTCAGTGGCGCAGCCCTTTAGGAACATGGTCTATAGAGGTGCTAAACGATCAAACGATCTCAAACGATCTAAACGATCTAAACACATCGTCGATCCATTCTGATCTTTTTATTTTGTTATGTTGCACTTTTATATAAAGAATGAAATATTAGGGTGTAATATACTATTTATACCTTTTGCAGGATTATTTATGAAGGGAACTGACAAATCTCCAGTACTTAGGAAGCATGTAAGCGTAATCCACTCTGACACGTCACGTTCAAAGTGGGGATTAGTACAGAGAAAAGTGGTCAACTCTTTACTCTTTCGAGCTAGAGAAACAATAATTGAAGCTATAGGAAGCAGTGATAAAGAAAAGCTTGACGAGTATCTTGAAAAGACGAAAGGTCAGGAAATCAATTATGAGATCCCACTGCAACGATTAAAGAAAGATATTCACTTTGATAGTAATGACCATTCACTCATTAGAGAAGCGCTGAGGGGACTCGTTACTACTGCCATAGAGTACAACATTATAAATTCCCGTGGTGTCAAAGAGTGGGCCGTAATGCCTATTCTGGGTTACGGAAAAATAGAGGATGGTAAAGTTTACTTTCGATTTCCGGGTGAGCTAAGAGAAGAGCTGCTTTATCCGTCTGTATACGCCAACATTAATTTAGCCATTCAAAATAGTTTCATCTCCACTCAATCCTTAGCCCTTTATGAAAATGTCTATCGGTTTATAAATGTAGGGGAAACCCCCATTTTTCCCGTCGATACATTGAAACGTTTATTGGGAATCGATACTTCCTCTTATGTAGAGTTTAAGGCCTTGAACTCGAAAGTAATTAAAAAAGCGGTCAAAGAGATCAATGCTCAGAGCAATATAAAGATTGTTGAAGTTGAGCTAAAAAGGACAGGAAAAAAAGTATCAGGTATTCGGTTTAAGATTAAACCAAACCCCGCTTACAAGGTTCTTGAGGATACTGACACTACAATCGAGATGTCAGAATATGAATATGCGCTTCATGAGTTCGGAATAACTAAAAAACAATCCCAACGTATTTTTGACAGACTTTCTATTGCAGATTTAGAAGAGCGTATAAATGCAATTCAAACAACCTTGAAGCAACGTTCTGATATCGACAATCCAGCGGCCTATGCTTGGACTGTCTTAAATGCTGAGGAGACTCCTTCTACTTCACAAACAAGAAAAAGCAATACCAAGCCTTCCACAGAGTCAAAACTTGTCATTGAAGGCAAAATGCCGTTCGAAGATATTGAAAGACGTGCTAGTGAGGAGTTAATGCTTAAGCTTAAAGATATGTATGTTTCTGCCATGTCTTCTAAACGAACAGCGAAAGATAAAGACTTACATTCACTGGCAGTATCTGGCCAGTGGGATGATGATGCACTTTACAATTCATTTGCTTCGTTTGTTGAGTCTACTATGTACATTCGTAGAGACCTTATGAAACATCTGACAAATTGAGTTCACACTTATACGTTTGCAGGCCAGCACTTTAAGCTGGCCTTTTTTGTCATTAAAGCGAGAATATTTTTAGCTTATCTACCAATAAACTCCAGTTTTTAAAATTACAATTAGTTGCGACATTACTTGGAGACCACTTTGGAAAATATTATTTTTGCTGCTGAAGAACTGTTTGGACATGTTTTGGAGTCAGAGAATGGTGTTTTACTTATTAGCTGTTTCGATGGCACTTTCTCTGACGTTAAAAAGCGCTACATGACTGTATTAGGCGAAGAGATAAACGGTAGCATCGCTTTTATCAACGACCGTATGAATCTAGATTTAGGTGAGGCCGTCGCAGATTTTTACGAGCGCTCTGGCGCTACAACTAACTACACGCCGCTTAACAGAACCTGCTTAGCTACAAAGATTAATAATTCCTCAGCTAAAGAGCTTATCAGAGTGACATCTAACCTGAATGATAACGTCATAAACCTTCAATCAGCTGTCAACGATAGACAGAAGATTAGAAGCTGATTTTTAATTTCTTCCTCGTTCGCGCAATAACGATTGGATTTAAGCCTCTTAATTCCGTCTGGTTTCTTTGGCAAACAATACACTACTGACAGTATCAATTGGTGGGATGGCCCCATCTATAGAATTAAGGTGTTGGTTATGAACCTAAGTGGTCTTAAGTCATTTGTAAGTGGTTTCATCTGGATTGGAATCGGCGCATTTCTTTTCATTGAAGGTTACAAAACTTCAGCTTCATTTAGCGAAGTTAGTTTTGCATTCTTTGGCGGTATAGCTGCACTTGTCTACGGTTCACTGCTTTTACTAACCGGCTTTGTCACTAACGCTAAAGCACCTCAAAAGCTTAGTTCATAGCCACCTGCTTGCGGCAGGCCAAAAGTAATTAAAGTATTTCTAATTAGTAATTAGAGGAGTGAATTTGATGTACGCCTTATTTAGATTTGTTTTAACTTTATCTTTTGTTGTAGGTATCGGCGTTTTTCAAGCTAGTTGTCACCTTTAAAGCGTTTTAAGCCGCTTTACTTTCGTTTTTCTCATTCACCCCGCGGGTTGGGTTTAATGTAGTTGGCCCAACTGGCTCGCAGTTTCGTATCTTGCGTTTCCCCCAGCGGCTTGGATTAGCTTGCTTTGCCAGTTCCAGGCGAGACTGTCTGTTCGCTAGTATCGATTTATCTTGTCCCGTGTGGCGCTGATGCGGTGTGACAAACCTAAGTTGACTGTGTTTGTGTTCATAGTTATACCAGCGCGTAAACGTTAACACCCACCGCCTTGCTTCTTCTAGACTTTTGAACCCATGAGAAGGCCAGTCTGGACGATATTTGCAGGTCCTAAACAGTGACTCCGCAAAGGGGTTATCGTTACTCACTCTGGGTCGACTGTATGATGTCGTTACACCCAGTTCATACGCTTTTGCTCGCATCGTTTGCGACTTCATGGGTGCACCATTGTCTGAATGCAATACCACACCAGTATATAACGCATTTTCATGTATCAGCGTGCGTTGCAGTAGTTCAGCAGCATACTCACCCGATTCACATTCATAGACCTCGGCACCCACAATTTTACGACTGAAAATGTCCTCTAACATATAGAGGTAGTAAAACTGCCCGCGTACCACGCTGGGTAAATATGTAATATCCCAACAGAACACTTCACCAGGCCTGTTAGCAACGAACGTATCCGGTAACTTATTGGCATTCGGCGCCATGCTACGCCCACGGTGATGAAGTTGATTATGCGCTTTTAACACCCGATAAAAACTCGACTCCGACGCATAATACACGCCCTCATCAAGCAATGTCGGCACAATCTGGGTAGGCGGCAAACTTGCAAAGCGCGTTTCATTACTCACTGCCAATATCATCTGCTGTTCCGCTTCCGACAGCTTATTAGAGGGCGTCGGACGAACGGCTTCAGGGCGTTTATCGGCCTGAATAATACCGCGCTTAAACCACCGTTTATAAGTTCTGAGGCTAATCTCAACTTCTTCACACGCCAAGCGCAATCGAGCGCCGGCTTGTTTAGCGTCTCGAATTAACTTCACTAATTCCGTGCGCTTTGAGATCGAGGTTAATCGTCCTCGTTGTCGTTCTCCCAAAGCGCATCCAGCTTTTTTCTCAATACCAACAATGCGGCTGTTTCTGCCAGGGCTTTTTCTTTTTCACGCAATTCACGCCTGAGCTGTTTAATCTCTTTCTGGTCAGCCTTACGTTGGCGTTTGACTGTTAATTCTTGCTCGCGTGTTTGGCCAAAGCCTTGTAATGACGCTGATTTCCAGGCCTTTACTTGCTCCACATACAGACCTTTTGTTCGGCAATATTCGCTTAATTCTGCTTCGCCTAGCGTCGCCGTTTCAATCACGACCGCTAACTTTGCTTCTGCTGACCATTGCTCTGATGTGGGCTTCTTTCCTGGCACGGGGTAACCTTGTTGTTTCGCTTTATCTCGCCAAGTATACAAGGTCTGCGCACTGATGCATTCACTCCGTGCAACTTCTGCTACCGTCATGTTTAATGGGGGTAACAGCTTATTCAAAACAGCCTGCTTTCTTTCCTCTGAGTAACGTGGCACAACACAACCTTAGCCCCAACTGGTTAAATTTTAAAGGGTGTCAACTATCCTGCCAGAGGGGGGTATTGTTTGGTTCACGAAAGACGTAGTAATTGAACTCATTGAAGGTAACTTTATTGCATTGTTCTACCCTTCTGCGTTTATCATCACAATGCTTATTTTCAATGAATTCGTCGGTAGACTGAAGTTGAACAAAGACTATCCAGATGCTGTCAATAAATAAACTTAAAAGCACTATACGTGTGTGAGGCGAAGTATTTTACATTCACTTCGCTTCGCCTTTGACTCGCCCTTTGTATATTCCCCTATTCCTTTCTCAGTATTCAAACATCCATATTGTCTACTACAGACGTCGCTGTGATTAATCTATTAAGCCTTTTCTAGTAAGAGGTTGCGTCATTGAAATCCAAGTTACCTTTTTCATACCAAAGCAAGGTTGTTAAAGGAATTCAGGACAATGATGAATGATTTATTTGCCCCTCAAAATGATGAGCCAAAACTTACCGTTCTCTCAATGGGTGCTGGGCAGGACAGTACGGCATTATTGTACAGGCAATACTTCAATGAACCTGATTTCCGTAATAAGTACGCACCTAACGATTTTCTTGTGGTAATGAGCGACACAGGCAACGAGCATTCAGAAACCTATGAGCATGTGCGTTACCTTCAAAGCAAGTGCAAGGAACACGGTATTGAATTCGTCTTCATTACAAGCGATATGGGCTATCACACAGGCGATTGGAAATCACTCCAGCACTTCTACAAGGTCAAAAATGCAATAGGGAGTAAGGCATACCCTAAAATCTGTTCTCAGCGGCTTAAAATCGACCCTATCTATCGTTTTTTAGAAGACTATGTTGGTAAGCGATATGGTGTGAAAACGGGCAGAAAATCTGGCCTAAAACAGTTCGCTAAAGAGTCAGGCAAAATTCGTATGATCATCGGTATCGCTAAAAACGAAGAGAAGCGAATGACAAATGCTGAAGATAATAAGGCGTCTTGGTACCGCGAGTCAGTGACACACAGCTATCCACTTGTTGAACTGGGTATGGATAGAGCTGCTTGTCAAAAATACATAACTAGCCTGAATGAATCAGTCCCTCTTCCATCAAATTGTGTTTTCTGTCCCTTCCTCAGTTTGGAGGAACTTGAGTGGATTAGACGAAATAAGGCTGATGCATTGAAGGAGTGGGTAGCGCTGGAGCAGGCTAAGTTAAACAAATGGAGCCACCTTAATAGCATTGAAGTTACGACGAAATCAGGCAAGAAAAAAACTGAAAATCGAAACCTTGGCGTGTGGGGCAAACGATATCTGCCTGAAATGATTGAGGTGGCGAAGGAAAAATTCTCAGATTGGAGCGATGCCAGAATTCATGAGTACCGCATGAGTCACGGGCACTGCGTTAATACCTCATTTTAACTTATTGCGTTAATTGAACTAAAGGATTTCAAATGGCTGTACAACGAACATACCCCAAACATTGCTGCTTCTTTTGTCAGAAACTTGTTAGCGGCAATGGGGCAGCAAAAGCGTCTCACTACCGCACGCATGTTCGCTCTGGAGAGGCAGTAGAAATTGGACCGCATCATCCCGAATATCGTGGACAGATTGAATTTTTTAAAAATCATGAACAATAGAAGGCCTGTCTTGTTGAATATACAGCGTATCCACTGTTTGGGTGTATGGAAAATTTCATTATGAAAGAGGTGAATTTTCTCTCAAAGACATTAAAGAAGACCTTCTCCAGTGATTAGATAATATTACTCGTATTAACGATTAAACCATCTTCTCTCGTGGATAGGCCTTCGGGTCTATCTGCCCTCTTGCCTCTCTATATACCATGTCATTATAGCTCTATCGAATTTGCTGTATGAGGCACCATGAAACAGATAGAGACACTTTCACTTAAGAAAACAAAAGGTGGTCACCGCGTCTACCTCAACAATAAAACTCTTGAAAAGATTGGCTTTAAAGCTGGCGTCGGGTTTGACGAAATTCACGAAGAAAACTGTGTTCGCATCATTGTTAGCCCAGATTCAGAACGTAAGGTTTTAAACTGCGGTCGCGGCCCACTGATGGATTTAAGAAACAAAAAGCTAGGACAAACGCTACCCGATTGTGATCGTGTGTCAGTAGACTACAAAGAGGGTGAAATCACCCTTCGTGTCTATCATCACGAGGAACGTGTTAGACAACGTGAGAAATCACTGATTAGCAAAGTCAAGAAGCGCGTGCCTTTACGCATGGGCGAATTGTTTGCAGGCATTGGCTTGCTCTCAAAACAGCTGCATATGGGCCTCTTAGCTGCCGGTCTAAGTACAACCATGGCTTTTGGCAATGAACTGGAGCGTCTTCCTGCTGATGTGAATGTGAACTCTAACCCAATCTGGCAAGAGACAGCACCAGATGCTGTGTTCGTTAACGACGACATTATGACTATGGATAAGAGTTTGGTTCCTGAGCTCGACTGCTTAGTTATTGGTTATCCTTGTACACCCTTTTCAAGACAGCAGGGCGCAAACAGAAAGCGTGATTTAGAGCATGATGCTGGAGCGTTGTTCATCCCGACGTTAGATATCATTAATCGCGCAAATCCTGCACTCGTTGTTCTAGAGAATTCCGACAACATGCTGAATAGTACAACGCTGTCACTGATGGACAGAGTAATGTCAGCGACTGGTTACTATAGAACTGAAACCGTCGTTAATGGCCATGACCACGGAGATTTCGAAAGAAGAAAACGACTTTGCCTAGTGTGGGTATCTAAAGGCCTGCAAGGGTTGGATATGAGCAAACTGGTTCCGACCTGCACCGATGAAAGGCGCGTTCATGACATTGTTGAACCCATGCCGTTAGATGATAAAACATGGCGTGATATGTCGCACATTGCTAAAAAAGACAACGAGCACGGGCATAACCATAAAATGTGTGTAGCTGAGATGCACGATAAGACAATGCCAACAATCCCAGCCACATATGCTAAATGCAAAGCGGATACTCCACTTATAGCGCATCCTGAAGACCAATCACTACACAGACTGTTAACTGTTTCTGAGCACGCCAATGTGCGCCGCATGGAAGGCGAATATAAACAAGCAGTAGTGTCTATCGGTGACGGCTCGCATCACCTTACAACACGAACCAACGCAACTGGAGCGCATATGATGCTTGGCAATTCGGTGGCTCCTCAGCCATGGGCAGCTGTGGGCCGACATATCGGGAATTGGTTAACAGGAGATGAACGAGTTGAAGCGGTTAATCAGGGGTTGGTTTCTGTGAAAACATTACTTGAAGACAATGGGCAACTTGCAATGGCGTTTTAAACGTCATTCAAGTCCATCGTTGACGAGGTAGCAGAGGCTTGCCATCTCACTACTCAATATAAAATTTAGCATTATCAGCGGTTGAGAATGACATTATCAAAAGGGTAAAGCTATGGATTGTATCAACGTATTTACTGTTCGTTTTATCGAGGAGTTAGTTTACGAATTTAAGCATGAGAAGACTAAGTTGATCACACTGTGCCGTGAAGAGGCCATGTCACACGCGCAAGCGCTTATCGACTCAATGGAAGAGTCCTCTTATCTTGATTACACATACGTCATTGTATCAGGAAGTGTCCTTGGTCAGGCCGGAGAGCCTATAGATTTATTCTTTCACCGAACCTGTTGGGGTGATGATGCTGAAGTTAAGGATAATGTGGCCAACATTGAAGAAAACCCCAGTGACTTAGCCCTTCTTGATATTGAAGTAGTATCTTCCAAACGACAAGTTAGGTCTGGGCTGAGTTCCATTTCCATGTCGTGTTTAACTGGCTTAGTTTAAATATGTCTTCCGAAGAAATTTTTACCTTACGTAAAATTGGGGATGTGTGGATTGAAGTCATACCAAGCTGCTTCAATCTTTCACTTTATCAACATCGGCATCCCGATTACGTAATACGCCAATTGATAGATGATAAACAGCTACTAGACAAGGAGGGGAAATACCGTTTACCACCTACTTCAGACTTACAAGCTATGCTGTACCGTGCTTTAGAGTCATGCACCGATAGCGAAGGCTATACCACCCGCATATTTTATCACTTTTCTAGAATGGCGATTTCGTCAGTGATCAATCAGTGGATTGAACATAAATTTCCACAGGTATTAGCTAAGGCGAATCCCTCTTCATAGTTTTAAAACTAAATACTTAAGACTATTTAGAGATACGCTAAACACGGATTATAAGCACCTTACTGGGGTTGCGTGATGTTATCATCGCCTAACATATGGATTGTTATTTACTACTCAGAGGGACTTACCTTGTTTAAAAAATCAAAAATTGCTTTCTTAGTTTCAGGCTTGTTAATCGCGTCTGGCGCTTCAGCAGCATCCTCTCATCTTCATGTTGATAAAAAAACGAACTCAGCGACTATCAGTAGCCTGCAAACAGCGGTAAAAGTATCTGCGAAGGACGAGCCAAAGGCTTTGACCGTTGCTGGTAAAACCATGGTGCTTGATACCATTAAGTCTGCGAAAGATGGTCTGTTGTATAGCAGCGATGACAAACGCGATTTTGTACTTTTAAAAGAAAAAGATGGTAATCGTTACGGCAGCGCCGTTATTGACGGAGTAAGCTACAACATCTTCAACGGTTTAGTTACCCCTGTGGATGTTCCTGAATCAGACCATGCTAGCGATAACCTCGTTGAGCCAGAAAGAGATGATAAATCCAGTAAACGTCAGCTTAAACGCATCCAAGAAGAAAAAGAACGAAAGGCTATACTAGAGCTGAACAAAGATTTTTCAAATGTGTCAGCTACATCATCTGAAATAATCGCATACAGTGGGCAATCATACACACCTGAAACGTTTCCGATTATTGTTGGTGGTCAGGAAATTCTTCCTCGCAGCATACCTACCGAAAGGGCTTATTCACCCCGTGATTTACGTGGGAATGACGTATTTAGCCCTGAGCAAGTAACGGCGATTAAAAATAACAACACTACGTTGAAGAATTTTGCAGCTGAAGATGGAACGTTAACTATTGATGTCGACCACCTTCTCCATACAGGCGCAGTTCTTGAGTCATATGATGAATTTGGTAAATTTAGCTTACCGCTACTTAAGGCGCGTATAGACTCTTCAATGAGCTCATCAAATGTCATTCTAGAAAATAGCTATCTTGGTGACATTCAGCTCAACAATAAGTCCATAACACTCATGCACGATTTTGCTGATTTCCCAGTTGGAAACTCGTTAGTTGATGAGTTTAACGGTGAATCAGAAAGTATCATCTATCTAGCTACCGATATGGAAAGCAAATACTGGGGTGACAAAGGGAGAGGTACCTGCGGTTTTGCCTATCTTGGTACTGTTGTTAACATGAAGACGCCAGATGATAAGGCCATCGCTAATACTGGGCCAAATGACTTTGATAGCGCCTCACCAGAATGGCAATATTTGAATATCGATGGTGTATCTCGGACGGGATGTCTAAATAGCCGGGTCCTGCTTCATGAAATCGGCCATAACATCGGGTTGAATCATGATGCGATTACAGAAGACATCGATTTCACCGATGAAGTTTACGCCTATACGTTCAATCGAGGCGCATTAGTTGCTCCTACGTATGATGAAAACGAGCTGGTAACTGAGCGCGGCAAGTATTCTTTGATGGCCTACCCTTGTGCTGATTGTAACTACGAACCTTTATTGAGTAGCCCAGACAGATACCAATTTGAATTAGGTACTAGCGCATATGAAATTGATGGTGCGGATGCAGCACTTTATGCTGAATCGGCTTTCTTCCTTAAGTACCTGCCTAAAGATAAACAGGTTAAGTTCCTTTCTGCATCTGATATTGAGCGCGACCCCCTAACAAACAGAGTCACTAAAAAAACATTTACACTTCCTCAAGTAAGTGGAGTAAGTGTTAAAACGCTAGTAGTTCGTAATTGGAGAGATAACACTTGGTATGCTTATGACCTGCCAGTTGGTACCGATACTTTTTCAATTTTAACCACAGATATGCCTTATACTGGCGATGCCTATGTACTTACCGGTCTGAACGTGAATGGAACCGTACAAGGCGTACCTCTTTACAAGTTTTATATGGGCTCTGGTTCGTCGCCTGAAACGTCCTCTATACTCCCAACGTCGTCTACGACAGACCACGTTTTTCCAGAAACTTTACAAGTAGGCCAGCGTAACGAAATATCCTACAAATTAACTGATGAGGCGCTATCTGAACTTCGCGATCTCCAAGACGATGAAAATTACAGTAAGTGGCAACTGGTTGTTGATGAGCCTTATGACCTAGAAGGTCGCTTAGGCAGCGGAGCTAAGGTTGAATTAACCTCTACATTAGACAGCGTTTTAGAAGACGGTGTTATCAGTTTTGCTTTTGATGTGCCTAATGCTTTTCCAACGCAAAAGTATCTCGATTTATTGAACAATCAGGATGAAAGTCAATTTGATTCTTTCCTTATATCTTCAAGAGTTGAGTATGAGCGAGCTGTAGATTACGGGGCCCCTTACACATCAAGTATTGGTTACACGTACTTTACATTAGCCCTTGATGGTAATGATATATTGGCGGGTACCAGCATTGAGGCTGACAACGAATTCGTTGTTTACCGTAAAGAAGAACAAGAAGAACCTCTTACTTTGTCATTCACGCTCGAATCTTCATCTGGTCGGTATGAATACGATGTAAGCGAAGGCTTTGCGCGAACAGGTGTGAATGCAAACGCTATTGTGTCTACCAGTGAACTTGATAACGGTGATGGTACATTGACCGTGTTCGTTGAGGTTGATACATCTGTAATTGACCAGCCCCAAGGCGATGGTTATTTTGTTACTGTAACCAATAGAAATGGTCTTCCAGCAACAGCTACAACGTTACTTAAAGATAACGATATCCCTTACTTCGACGGCCCTTCATCATACCTGACAGATGAAGCCGCAATGACGGTTAGCGTTCCAGTTTATGATCTTCAGCCGGGCGTAGCTTACGTTGCTGAAGCGCGAGGCTATGCTTCAGTCAATGATGATTATGACTATGTGACCTATGTTGATGTTGATGTGTCTATCGAAGATATTGATGAGACTTCTAAACAATTAACAGCGACATTTGAGCTAAATAGAAAATACGGTTCTGATGATAGATTTGGTATCGCAATAGCGCCAATGCTTGAAGACGGGTCGCCGAGCGAAGAAATCTGGATGCCTTCTAGGGCTTACACGTTTACGATAGAGCAGAATGTCGCGCCGGTGATTACGTGTTTTGATGAGAATGACCAAGAGGTTGTATCTGATGTATGTCGTATTCCTACTGCGGGTATCGGCGAAACACTTATCTCTGAGTACTATGTTTCAGACCAAAATACTCAAGATACGCTAAGTTTTGACTGGACGATAAACTCAGACTTGTTTAGCACTGCAATTTCAGGTGATGCGGGGCAAAACCTTACCGTAAATTTCCCAGATATAGCAGACAAAGACTGGGAGGAACTATCTTATTCGCTGGAAGTTAGTGACGGCAAGTTATCCACTTCGTCTACCTTTATTCTGGTTAATGAAAATTATGAAGTGAATGTGGCCCCGGTCATTACATGTAATGATGGGTGTTCGTCGACTGTTTCTGGTACCGGCGACTACACATTTTCTGCATACTCTGTGACAGATGAAGGTGAAGACGACCCATTAACTTTCCAGTGGTCATCTGATAACAGCCCCTTCCCTATTGAACAAGTTGGTAACGATGTAGTGATTTCATTCCCTGATACAGTGGATACTACTTGGGAAGACTTCACGTTAACACTAACAGTTACCGATCAGGACATGAATGGCGGCCTAAGTTCAACAGAGACGTTTACTATAGTTAATGCTGATTATGACGATGGCAGTAATGGTGGTGACGGCGGCAACGGTGGTGACGGTGGTGACGGCGGTAACGGTGGTAATGGCGGTAACGGTGGTACAACCACCGACGTTCCACAGACCAACCTTGATTCAGGCGATTCAGGTGGTGGCTCGATGGGCTTCTTAACCACCTTATTCCTTGGTTCTATCGTTGCCCTACGTAGAAGAGTGAAGCGTTAATGAATAGTTGACTAGGCAACTCGCGATTTCTTAAGGGTGTGTAACGCTATCAATTCTGAAACAGAATATTTGTAGACCCCCTTATTAAATTAGTTCGACCATAGACAAGGCGCCTTAATATGAGGCGTCTTTTTTTTACTCCTCTCATAGGGGTTGCGCTATTAGAAACAGTGTTACGCTAAATTGGTGTTAGTACATTTTTAGGAGCTGCTATGACACCTTTTGATATCGTAAAACTGGGCTTTTTTTGCCATCTTATTTTGTTTTCTCTTGGCGCTGTATTTCACTATTTGACTAAAGAGAATTACGAACCATTTAATTTTGCCGTTCCTAATATCACATCACTTTTGGGATGTGCTGTTGTGTTAACCGTTTATGCTTGTTCAGCAGACTTTGATTCGTTCAGAACGTTCATTGATTTTGCTGGCGCGGCCATTTATTTCATGGTGGCAGTGCTTTGGTTGATAGGCGCGGCGATAGGCGTGGCTATTACTTTGGGCTTTACCAAATTCTTAAACGCTAATTAGCGATAATTTATTCGCGTGGCGATGCTGCCAATTTTCCAATTATTGCGGCATTTCCACGTTTACTCATGAAATTTTTTGCTTAAGAAAAATCAGAAATTTGCTTTTTACTCATTCTGACATTTCCTCCTTTTCTTAATCTTATCCTTCGACGCCAACGCTTTCTTCCATAGACTTTCCGTACACCGTTTTGGCCACCTTGCGTTATCTCAACTACTGCAACAATAGACATATCAAGAGAAAAGAGACCACCGAGATGCAAGTTGATATGTTTGGCAGTGCGCCTGTACCAATAAAGCGTAACCCAGTAGATATAAAACGATACGATTGGGAGCAAAAGCTTGAGGACGTCATGTTCAAACGTGAACAAGGTGACTTTGTAAGCGACTTTAATCCAGCGTCAAACGTTACCACTTACCGCTCTGGATCGAGCGCTCGTGCCGATATATTAGGTTATATTCGTGCCAAGTCCCCTATTGGAATTTGTATTTTAGATGCTTCAGCGCCCGTGAGAGGATTAGTGGCCAACTATGTTTCTCAAGGTGGTCATGTCTTTATTGATAGCGGTGCGTATCGTGTATTCAGAAAGACCCTTAAAGATCCTAAAACACCTCCGATTAACTTTAACAAGGTCTTCGCTTTCTATCGCGATGTTATCAACCAGTGCGATAGTCATGAAGGGCTTATTGTCGTCGCGCCGGATGAAGTCGGCAAACAGCAAAATAGCTACGACCTATTAGTGCAATATCACCAAGACATCAAAGAATTCCACCAGCAAGGTGTCTCTATCATGGTACCCATGCAGAAAGGAGCTTTGTCTATTGAAGAACACTATAACCGATGCCGTGAGCTATTGGGTTTTGACTTCATTGTTGGTCTGCCGTCCAATGCAGAAGCGTTGTCTCCTAAAGAAACATTTGATTTTGTACAAGCCGTTAATCCATCACGGGTTCATTTTTTGGGTTGTGCTGAAACTGCTTTAGTTCACGAGGCCAAATTTAAAGCGCCTCTCACCCATTTTTCTTGTGATGCTACTAAGCTTCGCAAACACATCGGCAAAGGCCGTCTGCTCACTGAGATGCACAATCAGGTACTTGATGAAGTGGTTCAGTGTGCGCAGCATGGCATATCACACGCCTCGATATCAGGCATTGAGAGCTGGGATGAAACAGAAGTCCTTGGTGATTTATTAGGTCACTACCATTGCCTGCCCCGTAATGCTCAGGCCAACTTCGCCAAAGCACTTAACGTGTCTATGAAGGACATAGAAAGTGCAGAAGATAATGATGACTTGTGGACGTTATTAGGGGCCTTTAATTACTGCCCTGATTACGACGTTTCGCAATTTTTTGATACTTACTGCCGCAGCACAATCAGCCCTCAGGTTAGAACTAACACCATTGAGACTTTAGCTAATTTAGACATCGTATAGGAACGCATATGTCAGATAAAACAAAACGTGTAGATGAACTTACTAATAGCCAGCTTGATAAAGCTATTCAGGATATTATTCAGTTCTACGATTTTACCTTCTTCGGTGAGCGTGGTGTCGAAGAGTCTTTAGGTCTTTGTTTCGCGCTTGAATACCAAGCTGCATCATTTGGCCTTGTCGGTGACTGGCTTTACGAGGATGTGGAGAAGTACAACAGTGCCGACATGATGCAAGAGTTAACAACAAAACTAAACGAGAGAGCGGCTGTGTCCTCTGAAAAAACAAAGTACTTTTGGGAAAACTATATCAAACCCAACCTACCCTACTAGCCCCGATAAAAGGCGAGCTATAAGCTCGCCTTATTTGTCTACCAAGGACGTGAGTGAGACCCTTGCGTTATCCGGCAAGACGGTAAAGTGAACTCATAAATTAAGACGGAGTTCGCTATGTTAGATTATCAATCAAGCTTTGGTTTTGACCATTCAGATACCGGCACTTACATTGCCCCAGTAGAGCCAGTTTCCACCAGCAAAACACTAAAGGCTCTTCAAGAGGCTGGTGAAGACTACGAGTGGTACCCCACGACCCAAGTCCAAATTGACACCATTAAAAACGATATCGCTCGACTGAAGGAAGCCTATGAGATTTCTGGTCGTAACGAGAAGCCAACTATCCTAGATATTGGTGCCGGAGATGGTCGTGTGGTAACAGCGCTGCGTGACTTACTTAATGATGAAAAAGATAAGCTAGATGAGCCGTTCAAAGCGTATGCAATAGAAAAAAGCACCGTCCATATCAACAGCTACCGTTCAAAAGATATCAGTCTAGTAGGTACTGATTTTTATGAAACCAACCTAATTTCTAAAACCGCTGATTTTGCTTTTGTAAACCCGCCCTATAGTGATTATGCCGCATGGGTAGCTCGTATCATTGAGGAGCTTGATTTTACCGTGTTGTACGCGGTTATCCCTCAACGCTGGGTAGATAACAAAGACATTAAGGCCGCGATGCAAAACCGTGGACTGGAATACAGTGAAATTCTTGCTGAGTCTGATTTCTTCGATGCTGAGCGAACGGCTCGCGCCAAAGTGCATGTTGTTCGCTTTAGCTTCATGGATATGAGCGCAGAAGCGGTAGCGGAAGAGATGGCGGCCTATGAAAAGCGCTTTAAAGATAGAAACCGCATGTTTCACCCGTACCGTGCGTCTTTAGGTATTAATAAAACATCGCCTTTTTTGATGTTTATCGATAAAGAGCTTGGCTTGAAGAAAACCAATTCTACGACGACAAACGAATTTAATGAGCACGTAGAACGCGAGCGTATCAAACGTGAAATGAACGATGAAACTTCAGAAACCTTTGAGGTCGTGAAAAGCCGTGGCGTGCTGTGGGCGCTTCTAGACCAATACGAAAGGGATATGACACGCACACTGGACCAATACAAACTAATAGGCCAATTGGACGGAGCGCTATTAGGCGAGCTAGGCGTTAAACATGAAGACTTAGTGACGGGCGTTCGCGCCAAACTGCTTGGCTTTCGTCGTGTTTATTGGTCGATGCTGTTTAGCCATTTAGATGTGATAAAGGAAAAGCTCACCAGCGAAAATAAAACCGCTCTGCTGAATGAGTTATCACAGACAGCGCTTGATTTTACGTATACAAACTCGGTTTTCGTCATCTCGTATGCGGTGGACATGGGTAACGAGTTGATTGAAGACTCGTTGATCTCTGTTTATAAGAAATTGACTAGCGAAGAGTCTATTTTGCGCTACTACAAGTCAAATGAGCGTGTTTTCTCTGACCGCTGGCGTTATAGCTCATATGATGAAAGCGACCCGTCACGCGACTGTAAGCGCGTGCTAGACTATCGCTTTATTCACTCTGGCTCTAGCAACTTTAGCTCTTATTCTTGGGAACATGGCATCAATGAAAATACGCGTCAGTTCACGAACGATTTAATTGTTGTCTTTCGTTTACTGGGTTACAGCAACCTGCATATGTCAGAGGCCTACGAAAATATGGAAGCTGGCAAAGCTTATCTCATTCGAGGTAACACGCCTGATGGTAAGACTATTGACCTGCTTAAAATCAAGTACTACCTAAACGGCAATCGTCATTTAGCCTTCAATCAGGCCGCGATGCTTAAGTTTAACGTCACTATTAGCCGTCTTCTAGGGTGGTGTCGTTCTAAGGAAGACTTTGCCGATGAGACCGACAGTAAAACAATGCCCACGGATGAAGCATGGTCTATCAGTGACACCATGAAGATTCAGGCAAACAATATTCTCTCGTTGACTTGCCAACCTCAATAGTTCAACTGCCAATCAGTGCCCTCCTCAACTTAAGGAGGGCTTTTCCTTCCTAGCCCTTGCCATATTTTTCCCCGTATTAAACTCGAAGACATACAGGAAACATCTAATCAATGAAATTACTAATAGAGGGATAATGCTATGAAGTTCAGACTATTGATCAATGAGAACGAAAAAGAACTTACGGTTCTTACTGAAGACGGCGGGATTGCTTGTATCCGCGAAGCTGAAGAGTTATCACCGAATGAGCCCCGCATAGCAACGACGGACTATTATCATACGCGCATAACAGAGCTTGAATCACCAACTCCTGACAACCTGTTCGATTTGCTTGGCGAAGGCAAGATGTCATGTGAAGACTGGGCAGAGGAGCAGTATAACAGTCTGATATTGATACAAGATGCGCTTACATGGTTATCGCCTACCGAAATGGAGTGGAACTTATGCGACTCAATATTCACTGAACTCTTTCCAAGTACCCAAGTCGAGGTTTAAAAATGAGTCTTCGAATCTATAAAGTCGGCCAAAGACTACCTCTCAACTGGCGAAGTCAGGCTCATCCAATTCACACCGATATTCAACCTGTACTTTCCGCTGTTCGCCATGGAAAGCATCGTATTGCTCAGGAGCGCTTTAACCAGCTTTGTCTACGGTTGAATTTGATGAAGTGGGAAGCTTCAGTTGTTGCCGACCTTATACGTGATACATGTGCTAGAAATAACATTTCTTTTAGATAATTTCAGGGCGCAGGGCAAAGCAATGTTTATGCGCCTTTTAGAAAGCATCAATACTCATTGAGCTGATTAAAAAGATGACTCTTATCCACAGGTAAAACATAATGTGCGCACAATATCTGTGGATATTTTTTATTCAAAACTGCTTGTTATGAGCGATGCTTTATCTTTGATAGACATAGCATTTTTTGCCATTTATTCTTTATCGAATGAAATATGTTGAAAGTATGGTTCTTCCTGTTCCTATTGAAGTTGGGGTTGCGCTATCGAAACAGGTGACATAATAAATACGTCCACAAAAACAGCACAGGAAATTGCTATGAATACTGCGACTTTTCAAACCTTTGATGAATTTCTTCGCCCTATCTATGACCGTAAAGTAGAAAAGTATATTACTTTTATGGATGTGCCACCTTCATTCGAAAAGTTCAAACAGAGCTATCTCGATGCGAACGGTTTCAAGGCTTGGCTAGAGTCAATGCATGGCCTGAATGCTACAGATAAGCAGATTTACTCGATCTTAACCATGTATATGAAGCACGCAAAAAAGACCGTCTCAGAAGTGCCTCAGTTGCTAGCATGGTTAGATAGATACCACGACATCACACTACCTCTTATTGAAGGTATCGCGACTGCCGAATATTGGCAGAAACGCCTTTCAGATAAGGCTCACTGATAGGTATGTTTTGACAGGCCCAGATTTTGTGCCTTGGCTTTGATTAACCGAGAAGGGAGTATGACAACCATACTCCCTTTTTTATTTTTTGCTTTGTCAATTCTCTATACCTAAATGCCTCTTGTTAGCCTAACTAATTGTTACATTTCCTTGGTAGACATGTCTCTCGTTAGTGAGAGGGGTTGCGGTATCAACCATTGCGTTAATCTAAATACGTACACAGAACAACGCATCATTTGATGCGAATGCTAAAAGGATAACGCCATGAACATCGACACTATCTCTAAGAACCAAATTAAAGAATTCCTTAATGAAAACGATTTTGCTGGGGTGTTCCGTCAACGTATTGCCGCATGGCACGATCACAAAGCTAAGTTATCGCTAGAAGTGTTTGTCGTAACGGCCTGTTCAAACGAAGAAGGTGCGTCTTGTTATGATGAGTCTGTACGTTTTATCACAGGCTCTTCATTTGAAGTTGTTTTCAATGGTAAGACCTACAAGCGTGATAGCCGCTCTGAAGCTCACAGCTTAGTTGAAGCGCTGCTTGAAAAGCATGCCGAATACCTTGAAGAAATCGCGTAGGAGGAAGGATATGACTAATGCACAAAAGCGTAGGTTCGCCTCATACTGGAAGAAGGAGTACGAGGCCACGCTTAAAATTAACAGCCTACAAGCGGATTTAGAAAAAGCCGAAATGCTCTGCCTGCCAAAAGCGCGATTAAAAAGTCGAATCGCAAGCTGGCGAATCAAGCAAACACAGAGTCTTCAGGTTATCGAATCTATGATAAAGAAAGGTGAAGTGAGTGAGAATGCGGCCAGTGAGTGTAAGGAAGTCCTCGGCAACCTTTACGGCTATGTTGCAGATTGCTACCACTGCTTGTATTTAGACTGTGTGGCTGCATGATGAATTATCTTTGATAGACAAAGGGGCACAATGCCCCTTTTTTCGTTTAGGGCACTACAGAAACAACGATGATGGTTTGTCTGTCGTCTCGAAGTCCAAGTCTGTAAATTGCGTAACCCATTGCGCAACGGCTTCCTCCCCAACAACACCGTGTTTGATCAATTTATTTATTTCAGTGTGTTGAGGCTCTATTTGCGGTTCTTGGCCTGTAACATTGGCCAGCTATTTGATTCCATTTATTGCGATTATTTGATGCATGATGTAAATCTCCTTTGTAGATTTACGGCAACCTTATACCCAAAGTATCTAATTGCAAATTTCCTTAACAAATCTACCACAGAGGTAGATTTTTGGGATATTTCTGGTGCCTTTTTGTTCATTGCTAACTATCTCTATCGAAGACCTTGGTGCTCCACTTGCGTCATTTTTATTCATGACAGTATAGCCATATCAACTTGATTTCAAAGATACACAGGAAACCATGCTATGTCGTCACTAAAAGATTTATACCGCACACGCCTTATCACTAACAATACGCCCACACAGAATAGTGCAGGTAAGAAGGTACACATTAAGTTCACGGTGGATTTGGTTACTGCCCTAGATAATCGCCCATCTTCTCCTGATTATGATGACGAAGTTCACATGACTTCTGGTAGTGCATTTTTTATTAACTATCGTCAACCAGACGGCACTTTTAATACCGTAAAGGCTAGCTTCAAAGAACAAGCAGAATCATTCATAGAGCAGCTTAGAAATCCAGACAGCGAACTATACCAAACGACTGAGGAAGCATAGTCATGATATTAGTCACTCGATTTGTAGCAGAGGCTATTGTAGCCGAGGTTGGTATTGATAATGTTGTGGAAGATACCGACTCAGATATTCAAGTGCTAGCAGTTCCAAGCGACCTTAATATGGATGATATTCGTAAATATGTCATTGCCCAGCATGGTGGCAATGAAGATGACGCTGATGTTGATATGGAGTACTCATTCAACAACGTCGACATGACTTCTCAATTGCGTGAAACTTTTTACTGGGAGGAGTAGTTTAGTCAGCTTTTAAAAAGTAAAAAACCGTCTTGAACGGTTTTTTTGAATTTTCTTCTTTTGAAGAAGCTTTAGAATGCGTAGCGTAAGTTCGCACCCATGAAGTCTACACCATCCCACATTTCGTAGGTCGCGCCAATAGCTACATTGTTTGTGAAGTAGTAGTAGGCCGATGCACTGAATGCTGTTTCTGATTCATCAGCGATGTCTAGGTAACCAATTTGTGCGCTTAGTTCCAGTTGGTCAATAACCATTGAGCGAACGCCCACAGCTGCACCGAATCCGTTTTCGTCTTCTGAACCAGACTCACCTTGTGCTGATGCTTTAAGCTCTAGATTTTCGTATGTGATCTGCGCAAAAACGTCAGTGTTTTTAGTCACGCCGTATTTATAACCAGCGCCTACTGACACTTGTGATAACTCAACGTCTACTGTAATACCTGAAATCGTTTCATCTTCACTTACTTCACGGTAGCGGCCTGTAAGGAAAAAGTTTTCACCTAGTGATTTTAGGAACGAAGCGTTAAAGCCAGATGGTGATGCGTCATCGTCATCGAAGTCGGCTTCTACGTAGCCTACTTCAACAAGATCCCATTTTGGCGCATTACCCGCATAATCATCAGCTACTGCTGGAAAAGATGCTGCGATAAGTGCAGCTAAAGATGCTGTGATTTTACTTTTAAGTTGCATATGTACTTCCTTTTAATAATCAAATGCACAAATTTAGTGCGATGCGAAATCTAGCACCACTTTATACTTTCGTCTACAGGTGAAACATCTTAATTATTGATGTACCTCAATTTTGCAGTCTCGGCATCACTCTTGTGTCTTCGGTAGATTTTTTTTGTTCTCAGAGAATACAAAAATAGGGTATATTAGCAATATATAATTTACTGAGTAACTGATGTATGCAAGAGCAGAATTTAATGCCATGACTCATCATGCGAACATGTATGTAGAGTATGAAGGTGATTTGTATTACGTCATCGCTACAAACTTCCCAGAAGCTCTGTTCGCACTTGTACCAAGCAAAGGTGAATTTCCTGCCGACGAATGGATGTGGGTTCGTTGTGAAAGTGTTTCTCTCCGTAAACCAGCAAAAGTCATAGCATTTAAGTAATTACTCATAGTTATTAGTTGTCCTTGATGGACATTCTGTTGCCACTTGCCACATTCTAAATATAGATATTCTACCTACATGCAATACGTAGGAGAACACACATGCATACGCAATTGGCGACAACAAATGCACGCAATATTATTATTCATGCTTCACTAGCTGACATTGAAGCCACCCGCTCTCATCGATTCACCGTTTCCTTTGATGGGGAGCAATATCAGACCGTATTCCCTGAGCCATTATCAGAATTATCCTGCGGATTCACCACTAAGCAGGAAGCGTGGTGTTATGTAGTTACTGAGCGCGTAAAGCACCCTCAGGGCAACATTTGGCCTCTCGATAATGCCATTTACGTCGCCGAAATCCTTTGGGGTGTTTTCAGTGATGTAACCACAAATGATGACGACTATATCGAACAACCGTTTCTACATTTTGATGTAGGCACAGAGCGATTCGAAATCTGGTTATGGTTTGAAAACTATTTTGATTTATCTGTGATGACCGACTTAATGGGATCTGAGTAGAACGATGAGCATGTTCAGTCAGGTTTTTAAGGCTATTACATTGTTTAAGAGTGCATCTGTTGCCCAGTTATCAGAGTTCGCTCACAAGAAGGGGCAAGGATTTTCAGCATCTGCATTCAGTACAATGAAAACGGGGGCTCGACGCACCGTTAATACGGATGTGTTGCTTGGTATAGGTTTGTACTTCAACGTTTCTCCCTCCTACCTACTGGAGGGTAAGCCCCACAACAGTGATGTATATGGTTTTGCTGAGGAAGGCCGAGGCGTTACCGCTTTTCTTATTACCCCCGTGCTGTTTTCGTTGGTGGACTATCTCGCTAAATACGAACCACAAATAAACGGTGAAAAGAGTAGCTGGGATGATACCAAAGAGCGAGGATACACTGCCCTTCCCGTGTCGCTTGAAGACAGCTTACGCGGAGAGCGTCACGATTATCCTATCTTTCCTATAACCTTCAACGGAGTCATTGTCGGCATGGCTATGACTGAGGATAAAGCCTCATGGGTTGAAGAGCGCCTGCTAAAGGTTGTTAGCAACAAAATCTAGCTATCTTGATTTGCGAAAGTCAGCGATGTCTTCAACAGACATTGCTGACTGGGTTGTGTGAGCCTAGAAGCATTCATAATAACCCTATCGTAACAACACAGTTTAGGAATCCGTATGTTATCAGTAACGTTAGAAAGTAAGACAAACAGCGAAAGCGACATACCAGATAAAGGCCAATTTAACCGTAGAGAATTAGATGAGCTAATTGAGGAATACTCACCTATTTTTGAAACCCATAAAATTCTCTCAGTGAATATTTTAACGCTCCCAACTTATGACTTTCTGCACGCAGATGGCTCTCTATGGGATGAGCATGATCACTGGGAGCAAACTATTACCCAAGTGAGTCAGAATGGCGTAACACTGCTTTTCGCCCACAGTCTTTCAGGTGACGAACTTTTCTTTGAATACATCAAATCAGACGGAGTAAACCAAAATGCATAATTACACCGCCAATGCCAAACATGCAGTAATCAACACCCGATTAGTGATATCAGCTGATGACTCTCACAATGTTGACCATATTGCAGATGGCCTCAATGAACTTCTGCACGAGTCGGTATCGTCCGGGTTCTTAGCTGATTATGAATTCATTAACAGCGATAACCCTGCCATGCCTACAGCCAGTGCTTCTCCCGAAGAAGGTGAACTACTGGATGAATTGAAAACCTATCTGCTTATTGTCAGTAACAGCAAAACACACTCAAAAGAGCATGTGCGCGTTGAAACCACACTTGAGCTGTGTGAGATGAGCGAAGAGGATGTCATCAACGCCGTTACGGACGTTGTTGAAATTGATAACAACGATTCAATAGCAGTCATTGACTTATCTCTTACTGAACGCGTCGTTCTATAACACGTCATTTAAAAGCGCTGTCTTCCATGGACGGCGCTTTTATCCACCTCTCAAACTTTTCTAATTTAAACAATGTCTTTGAAAGACATCCCTTTTCCCCTTGTGTGACTGTGTTTACTTGCATAATAAACCTATCGAAACAAAGCGTTATTTAGAATAACTAGGAGATATTTTTATGAGCGCCCGTCATGTAAAACACTTGCTCGATTCACACTCAGAGACCCTTCGCGAACTGGTAGAACGATTCGTTAAGCAAACAGGGCTAACGTCAGATGACTGCCAAAGGACGTCTCTATTAGTCACGCTCAACGAACTAGATGCCAAAATTAATGGCCTGACTGACGAGGACGTTAAACATGACGATGAGTGAAATTCACCGTACTCCCAAAGCCTTTCTTGTAAGTGTTGAAGACATCGACTGCGATATAAATTGGTATCGCGTTGTTAGCACTGCACCTCTGGCCGACATGTGTCACGCGGATTTGCATTTGTCTCTCAAAGACACGCTATCGCTTAATGATGACGATGAAGTAATGGTCGTCGACATTAACGCAGTACCAACAGTTCAACACATCAGATAGGTAGTCTTCATGAATTTGGTTAGCGTATATGGTTGGAAAACCGAAGATGATTTCTATGTGGATGATTGCTCCCAAACTGAAAAGCACATAGATACACTTTCAATGGAAGGTGATTGGAAGCGTGACGTAAAAAATGTAGTAAAAAGAAACGCCTCAAAGTATTACCACATTGAAGTTTCGGACGAAAAGGGTAACCTGATAGACCTAGAAAATTGAGTCGCCCCTCTCGGTATAGTGGCCACTTTCTTAAAATTAAAATGTTGGGGCATGATGAATAAAGCATCTATTCAGTTCTGGTTAAGACTTTCTATCAAATCCGCATTGATTGCAGCATTAACTATGATTGCGGCTATTGTGATGTCTTATTGGGCAGAACCTTTCAAACAAAGCATAGGAATTGGTACGAGCATGTTGGGAGCCAATAGAGACTTTCTTGTAAATGGACGTGAATGGTTCTTTTGTGGGTTAGGCATTTGCATATTAATGACCTTCAATAGTTTTATGAGACTACATAAACTCAGTAAATAAGATTTCATATGAATACATTTCTAAAATTCTTAGCTCCTATTGGAATTATCTATTTTGCACTTGCGTTCATTGGTGCAAATTTCGCAAATAGCGACAATCCTGCCAGCGCTTCTCCCGAAGAAGATGAACCGCTGGATAAATTGAAAACCTATCTACTTATTGTCAATAATAATCAGACTCACTTAAAAGAGCATGTGCGCATTGAAACCGCGCTTGACCTGTCTGAGATGAGCGAAGAGGATGTCATTAACGGCGTTATGGACGCTGTTGAAATTGGCGACAATGATTCCGTAGAAGTTATTGACTTATCTCTAACTGAGCGCGTCGTTCTATAACACTTCACCTATATGCGCTGTCTTCTGGATTATAATGGCTCTCAATAGCTTTATACGATTACATAAACTCAGAAAAAAGGTTTCATGTGAATACATTTCTAAAAATCTTAATTCCTATTGGAATTATCTATTTTGCACTTGCGTTCATTGGTGGAAGTCACGTTGTGAGCCCATTGATGATCGCCGTGCTTTCTTATTGTCTGTACAGTGTCATAAAAAGTAGTAAGAAGATGAAAGATGAGTAAACATAAACGAGGTGGGGTGGCCATCAGCAAATCCACAAATGGCGAGTTCTTTATAGAGATAGAAAGTGAGAATGGCGATCAGCTCTGTCAGGCCGTTCTAACCGCAGAACAATTCGCACACGCGATAACTGGGAAGCATGTTAAGGCTGATATTCGCGTTTACAACAACGTAGTCAACCATATACAAAACGATGGGAAACACCTGACTCGGTAGGCTTTCTCTTCTATCAAAGACACCACACATCCCCTTGCGGTATAGCAAATTACGTCATTATAAACCCATCAGATATTTACACCTTTGGAGTTACCACGATGGGTTTTTACATTATTGCCACAACAAACGGAAACGTTGACACTGCCTCAACCGAAGAGCAGGTCAGTTTCGAAGAGACGTCACAAGGCTGGATAGGTACGTTTCGTGGTGAGCGCTTTGAGTCTGTATTCTTGGACATGAGTGAGGCCGCTATCAACATCATGGCCAAGTTCAAAAGAAAGTACCCAGATTTGACTTTCACGCCCACTGAAGATGGCGAGATGTTCGGGTTGGAGGCGTAACCATGGCACCTGAATACTTTTTCAAGCGAGGCTACTTTCTTTTTAATTTTGTGGCCAAATTTCCACCGCACTCTTTCAATGGTGGAAACTGCTGTGTCGATACGCAGTTTGTTTTTTCGATTGGTCGCAATGTTGACGAGGCACTAAACCTAGTCAAAAACCATTACACCTCCCTTGGTGTCAAATGTCACAGTATAAAGCAGGTCATGCCCATCACGACCACTAATGATGATTTAAAGCGTTTAGCATCGCCTTCATCGACTTTAGGGTTCAGTGACGGTGTGTATGTAAAGACGCCTGCCGCTAAAGAGGTTTTGATGTTACTGGACAGTGACGAGGATGCGCCTGAAAACTTGCCTAGCATTATTCAGCAGGTTGCTAGTAAGCGCGGCCTATCTCTTGCTGAGCTAGAAACGCAACTGGAACCGTTCGTTTAGGTGCTATCATGTCTAAAACTATTGCTAAGAAAATTGTCTTTAGTAGACGAAAAAAGGTAAATGAATTCATGTCTCGCGTGCATGGCATGGCTGATAAAGGTGCAGATTGCGAACAGTTAGTGCGTTACACAACAGGTGTCTGCCTAAGCAACAAATCCATTGAGACGATGTTTTTGAATAAACTTGCAGTGGCCTATCCCCGAATTGCCTCATCGGCACAAACTCAATTGGATGCTCATAGAAAACGCGGCTGAGCACTGGCAGATTTTGTCTATTGAAGACAACGTTTGATAGTGCGTTTTTGCCTCCAATGGCCTTGCGCCATGGTATTCATTGTTATGATTTATGTCATCAGGTAAGGCATTAACAAAAGGCACATTTCATGAGAAAGGCAATATACAACGGTATAAAGACGCAATTCGTAGGCTGGTATATGCTGTCTAATAACTGGGAAGTCTATTTGACTGAAGACTTTGATGAAGACGGTTACGCAGAAGCGCTCGTCCTCGGCGCTGAGAATGAGTTTGGTTCAGTATGGCTTGGTGAGCATAAGTCGCATATAGTGGCCAGTGCATTTGGTGACGAATTCTGCAACGAAGTTGATATGGGTACTCTGCTCCCGCCTGAAAATGGACAATGGATAGCAGAGGTCGAAGCGGCTTGATGGTCGCTTCACAGATTTTTTAAGGAGTATCACACATGCATAAACAAGAACTAGTCATTGTTCGAGATGGCGATGAGTTCGGCACAACGTCGTTCGTTGTGAAAGATATTGGTGGCCGTTACGAAGCAAGCAGTGTTCTTGCTGGCCAAGTTAAGATTTCTTTCGTGGACGCGTTTGATACACTTGAGGATGCAAAAGCAGCGTATCCTGAAGCGGAAGTGACCCACCCTCATCTTTTGCCTCAAAACACATTCGATCACCTGCCCGATGAGCAGGACATCTATTAATAATAAAAGGGAAATTTCTATGAAGAAACGTTTTTTCACTGTTGCGCTACTGAGTGCATTTTTAGTGGGTTGTGGTGGCCATGGCTTCGAAGGTCAATGGAAGCCATCTTTTGATTCTGCACTCACTAAAAGCGGTGGCATGGACCGCTTTGCAAGCATGATGGGTACTAATGAGCCTTTGGTCATTGGTGATGACTACATTGAACAAAGCGGTCAACGGGTAGAGTTAGACATTTTTAAGCGGGAATCGGCGGGGAAAGAATACCTTGTCATGAAAACAAAATCCGGCGAAGAAGATGTTTTTACTATCATCGATGAAAACACTCTGTATCAGGGTACAGGTCTTATTTCTATTACTTACAAGCGCATCGACTGATAGTCACCATTCATTATTGTTACGAGGCCCCTTTCTGGGGTCTTTTTTGTCCACCAGCGACATCATTCAAGCACCCTCCCCTTGTGCCATCTCAATACACCACATAATGACTGCGAAGAAGTTCATCTACTAATAGCGCAGTAAAAAGGAGTATCTGATGAGCCAAGAAATGCAGCAATTGCTCAATATCAAAGAAGCACTCAACGAAGCCATTAAATCCCAACGAAGACTAGACAAGTGTCACGCCTCTTTCATTGAACGGACAAACAGAGACGGTTTCACGCGAGCGCTAACCACCAGCTACAATGCCAATGCTTCACACCATTCGGCAGCTTTAAAAGCCGATATCGACACACTCAAGCAGGCATTCGCCACCGCGTTCCCAAGTTAACACTCCATATATTTCGGCCTTATTTTTTAAACGTGACGAGAGGCAATGCCTCTCTTTTTTTGTGTCCTCTAAAGACACACGTCATGCCCTTTTGTTGCTTCGCTGGTAGACACACTTTCAGCTGTCAAAGCCCCCTTGCGTCACAGGATATCCCCTTATTCTGGATACATCGCTTGAGGAGAAAGCAGCTATGAAACAGACAATTAACCACAATCCATGCATCAAACCACAGGTCGTTAGCCTTAGTGGTGGTCGTACTTCTGGTTACCTTGCTCGCATCATGCAAGATAAGGTTGAAGAGCTAGGATGGAATGTGCATTTCGTGTTTATGGATACAGGTGCTGAAGCTCCCGAAACATATGAATTCATCCGCAACATTGTTAAGCATTGGGGTATTAAGCTAACCGTTATTCGCACGGTGGTTCATCCTGAAATGAATGTTGGCGTTACGTACCGAGAAATTTCGATTGATGAAATGGGCCCAGACCTTCAACCGTGGAAAGACATGATTGCTAAGTACGGCGTACCAACAATTAACACGCCTTATTGCACTAGCCGTATGAAGACCGAACCGCACGATAAGTGGTGCGATGATAAATTCGGCAAAGGCAACTACACCACATGGCTTGGCATCCGTGCTGACGAACCTCAGCGCCTGACTTACTACGATCCGAACTTTGACATGTTCTCAATGGACGTGCCTGAAGAACGTGCTATCCGTTACCTTGCAGAGCTTGACCTTGCAGGTAAGCCGCAAATCAATGAATGGTGGTCAAAACAGCCCTTTGACCTTGGTATCGAAGATTATGCCGGTAATTGTGTTTTCTGCATTAAGAAAGGTGCAAACAAGCTCTACGCAGCAGCGCAGGCATACCCTGATATGGCACAAGAATTCCGTGACATGCTTCATGCTGATGAGGTACGCGTGAAAGAGTCTGATAAGTATGGCCGTGGCGTTATTTATCGCGGGAAAATGTCAATCGACGACGTAATACGTATGGGCCGAGTGCTAGACAAGCATTCGCTAGCCGATGCACTTCGTATGGAAGCCGAGTACACCGAAGACGACCCAACTATGTGTTCTGAGTCGTGTGAAGTCATGCCGGGTCAGCCCGTTAAAGAAACGCAGCAACACATCCAATACGAAGCGGCGTAGTCCACCAGCGACAGAGGTTCATAGCAGACGCAAGGACGCGTCACTCTTTCCCTCAAAGACACCATGGAGCCTCTTGCGCTATGCATTTACCCCTTAATCTAAACCCATCAACGAAACAGGCATTAAGCGCAAGTTTAGTGAAATGTCTTATGATATAAACTGCTTGATTTCTATTAGTAAAGTAGTGAATTATCAATTAGTAAGAATTTTTTATTTAACAAGTAAGTGTTATTTTTACATAGGAGTCTTCCATGGGTCATCATACTGCTATTTTGTTTATTACATTGCTTGCCTTCGCCCCTTCCTTATTTTCCTTAACAAGGGCAGAGGTAATCTCTTACGATTGCGAGCTTTCAACTGTGAGTTACCTTGATTTATCTACAATCGAAAATAAGCATTTTAAAAAGGAGTATGAAGACGACAAGCCGCATATTCAGTTTGAGGTTTCGCCAGATGGGTATGTCGGCCTTATGTTAAGAACAGCAGTTCGTAACAATATCGGACAATCATTGTACACACTTGCGCCTTATAGAGATATGATGCGAAGAAATGGGGACGTGTTTACAGCATCCTCGCATGGTGAAAAAACAAGTGCATATCACCTTAGAAGGGGAGAGTTTACTACAAACTATACAACCTCTTCTCTTGGTAAAGATAACTTCCACATGACTAGTGTTTCCAGCTACGAAAGTGATATAGCGAGCGTGAGTACGTTTTCAATCCAAAAAGATTACAATAATCACTATTACATTGTGTATAAAACTGGCCAATCCGATAGAAATTATACAGATGGTTTTACTTCGCGTTGCCCCATTAGTGATGACAATTGGCAGCGAACTTTGAAGGTTTTAAAAAAGGCTTTTTTGTTTAACGATTAGCAGCTACCAATCAGTCTCTCTAAGCCAGCCCCGCTAGTTGGGGCTTCCGTGTTGCATTTCACACTACACTGGCAGCACCCTTAAACCACATTCCTCTCGGTAATCATTATTTTTTGTGATTTCTACCATATACCCTCTAAATTAACGCGTTCTACGAAAAAACAGCTTCCGATTATTCTCTAAGATATTTTTGCTGGCCTGTTGGTTCATTCATCAACTAACAAAGTCTTTTTTTGACAATCATGATTCACTTATCAAATGCGATAGTTCGTTAGTAGAACGCTGGATTTTCACTGAGTATGTGAAAGGTATTCATGAGACGACTGGGAGATGGGAGTGCCCTTATGATGCAATTCAATGGTAGATGTAAGGACGCGTCACTCTTTCCCTCGTAGACACCATATCGCCACTTGCGGTACGCCATTACCCTTTAATCTAAACCCATAAACAAGGCAGGCATTAAGTACACGTTTACTGTGCATTTAAATACAAAGGTTTTTGGAGAATATTATGGCTAAACCCAGTGTTGCAAACTATCTACGTCAAATGAACGAACAGCAAGTTGTCATGCGCGTGACCGGTGTTCGCACTGTTGAAGATATCGATAGCATGCGTAATGACCTCAAAGCGCTACTTAAAGCGAACAATATTCCTGAGGCGCAACTTGATGAGGACGAATTGAAGTTCTTTATCAAGGACGGCCCGAACTTCTGGATGAAGCCGAAATTGCGACGTGAGCAGCGCGGTACGCTCAAAGTGCGCAGCAAAGACTACTTGTTTATCCCTGAAGGTAAAACCGAGTCAGAGGCCATGTACGGCAACAAAAAGGGCCTTACGTATGCCCCCGACTCCGTAAAAGTCGAAAAAGTGTTAAACCCGAACCCTCGAATTGGTGGCCTGATTTCATACGAGTTACTGCAATAGGTTCATAGCAGGCGCATGGATGCGCCATCCCTTCTATCATGGACAAGGCTTTTGAGTCTTGCGGAATGGGGAAGGATGAGATTATTACGTTATCAATTTTACCAAGCATAAGCAGAGAAGAAAGATGAGTATTGAAAGCCTATACCGCGTGCGTGTTGATTTCATAGTGCCGGAAATGCGAGAAGCAGAAGAGCAAGCGTTTTGGTCAGGCATATTTAGGGCTGACGAGGCCAGCGTTTCGGAGAGCTTGGAAACCTGTGAAGCAAACATGTTCGTCTCTGCGATATTCACAAGCGTAGAGGAAGCAGAAAAATTTAACAACTTTCTACATCGCTACCTGAGCGATAAAAACGCCAATATTGTGCATTAAGGAGCAATGATGAGTACTTTGAAGACAAAGCTTTGGGAAATGGGTGTTAACGCAGAGGATTTAGATAGCATTGTCGATGACGCGGCAAGCCAGATGGCGTCTCGTGTTAATAACGCGGGTATGTCTGAACAACTTCGCTTTTTGGAAGGTCAGTGCGGGATGTCTGAGGACGATATCATTAAGGCTGTTCAGGCTGACTTAGATAGCATTGAAAGTGAGATGAACTAAGGTGGAATTTATGGATGTACAAGAGCTTTTAATTGCAGGTAAGGCAAGGGTCGTTATGGGCCCCATTGAGCGCGGTACAGATAGCTATGCCGTCATTTTAAAAATCAACGGCGAATACTTCGGTGAATTCCCTACTTACACCGCCGCAGCCAATCACATTGAGATGTTGGTTAACGAGTAACGAGTTCATAGCAGGCGCAAGGACGCGCTATCCTTAACTCTTTATCGTCAACCGTAGATACCAGTTTCCTGTTTTCAGGTAACATATTGTGTGAAGATAGTTGTATTGAAAATTAGCAGGAAATAATAGTTTTTATGGAAAGTAGACACTTACCAATCGTCAGGACTGACAAGTCTTTTAAACAAATGTCAGCAGGTGAAAAGTTTTTTGTTCGTGTTTCGAAAAGTGGCTTTTCGCAATCAGCGCTATGTGAATTCGTGACAATTGAGAAAGGTATGGTGGTCGGTAAAGTCCTAAAACATTACTTTCCAAGAGGTCATAGCCCCTTTGAAGAGCTTACGGAAGGAAACACAATTCGTAAGCGTGCTAAGAATTGCTTTCTTTGGTATCAAGGAGAGTCAGAACATTGGCCACGTTATCACTGGTTCAAGTCACTTAATGAACCAGTAAATTAATTCAAAATATGTTTGTTGCGCGTCCTTTGAGCTTTAATTAAACTTGTCTTCGGTCATTTGTTAATCCGGTTAGTCAATTCGAAAGGTTGATTAATCACATTGACTGCTTGGTAAGGGGTATGAGTTCTGCCCCTTTCTTTTTCTCCTCATTGAAAGACATTACCCGTCGTTCTCTCATAGACATCTCCCCTCCTATCGATCGGCCTCTTGCACCATTTTTATCTTTAGTAATATGGGCTTGAGAAAATAGATGTTTATAGAAGGAAGCCAAAGTAATGTACCCAGACACGAATCACACGAATGAAGCTATTCCATCAAAGACACACATTGAATTCTTCGCTTTCAACCGTATACGGCACTTCATAGCGCGTTTGATACTCTCTGGTATACAGATGATGGGTGCTTGTCAGGTGCAAAAGCGTGAGACTATAGATAGTATCGAAACGCACACAAGGATTTTCCATGAACAACCAATACTTTATTTCAGTTGAAGCAGACGATATGCAAGACGCCATATCAGCATAATTAGGGCTCAACGTAGAAGAGGGTTTGGCGCAGGAAGTGTTGGATAACTTCATCGATATCACTAAGGTTACTGCGGAGTCTGGGTGTAGCGCACCAGAAGAGTGCCTAAGAATGATGTTGGCTCTAATGAAGCAAATCGGTGAGCACAAGGATGAAATAATCCAATACATCGACGAAGCAGAGGCAGCGTAGCAACTACTTTCCACTAACTCAAAAAAGGCAGGTTTCATCACCTGCTTTTTGTTGGTGTCGCCAACCATAAATATCTAAAATATTTCATTGAATTTCGCCAACCGTTAATTGATTCAAATTAGGTGTAACATTGAGCAAATTAACTAAAGAACAATCAGCTTTCCTAGCAAAGCACAATACCCCTATTAGTTCTGTTTTCGATGCTTCAGGTATGGGCAAAAGTGATTACAGAGCGGCAATGAAAGAACTGGGTAAAACCGTGGCTATCGGCGTCACGCCCTGTAAAAAAGGCAACCACACGATGCGCACGCGTTCCGGGCATTGTATTCAATGCAATCCCGCGAGCATTGCCTTTCAAAAGCGACACTCAACGGATGGGTTCGTGTACGTGGCATGCTCACTACGCTTGTCTGTTATTAAGGTTGGCCTAGCCAATGACGTAAAAGAGCGTATGAAGAGCTTAAACAAGCTCAACTATGCAGGCGCGAGCGACTGGGAGTGTGTGTATTGGGTCAAAACTATAAACGCAGGCAAAGTGGAATTTGACGCCCATGGCAGTCTAGTTAACTATGCAGCTCCTAAAGTCTATCAAAGAGACGGCAGAGACGTTCATTGTTTAGAAACATTCTCATGCGCTGCATCGCTTGGTATACAGGCAATTCGTGAGAATTTACATGATGCCTTTGATGAGTGGGAAGACAAGCGTTTAGTGGCCTCTTATGATTTTGTGTCAAAAACAGGCGATAAGTTTAACCGATATCGTGGGGCCGGAAATGGCGAAGCCGCTGTTCCACTTTACCGCTCCAAGAAAACAAAACCTCAAAGCGATGATGTACAAGATGAACCAAGTAACGAGATGTCATTGCCATCGTCAGACGAAGCCGAACCTTCTAATGCATCGCCCGTAGACGACAATACTCAACTGTCTGCTACTGATAGCAACAGGCCAGTAGGTGCGTTCTTATTTTTTGGCCTCATCTTAGTTGCGCTGATATACCTGATAACGACTTAAACGATATATCTCTACCCTATCCTTCATCAAAGCCCTTTCAGGAAGGGCTTTTTTTGTTTGTAAATTGCTAGCAACTTCAACGTCCAGTGTCAGTGATAGGCGTGCGTAGTTGTTTGTTACTCGATGAGTTTTGACTTCTCCCATTGACGATGCTTCACCACTTGCGTCATGTCATACCGTGTCATTCTAAATGTGTCGAAAGGCACAACAGATTTTCAACTTTAAACAACTAGAGGTAATTCATATGTCACGCGGATTTTTTAAAGTTATAGCTAAAGGCAATGTAGGTTCAGACATCGATGTAGGCAATCTTCCTTCTGGCGACATGGTGGTCAATTTCTCGATGGCCGCAAGCGAATGGTACAAAGACGCCCAAGGTAACAAAGTGGAGCGTACCGAGTGGTTTAAAATGACGGCTTACCGCAAAACGGCTGAACTCATCAATGAGATGGTGCAAAAAGGTACTGAACTTTATTTAGAAGGCAAATTAATTAATTCAAAATGGCAAGATCAGCATGGCAACGACAAAAAGACGCCTGAAGTCATTGTTAGTTCATTTGATGTGCTTCGTCGCGGTAAAGAGCGCCCATTAGCCGACGCGCAACCACAAGGCCAGTATCAGTCACAAGAACAGTCTGCATCTGCGCCGCAGAATAATGGTTATATGCAGCCACCGGCTCGCCAACAGCAGAATAATAGAGTTAATAACTACTAACGCACTAGGTTCATGGCAGGTGCATGGACGCACCACTCCCCTCATTCTTGATGTAGAATGCACACAGGGAATATAAATAGACCTCAATTTTAATTTAATAGGATGAGAATGATGAGTCAGAAAATATGGAACGTGAAATTTTTGGCAGGCAACCCTACTATCTTCAGCAAAGTACGCACTGCACTCAGAGGGCCTTTTAAGCGTTCAGAAGCGAATGAAGCGTTTGAAAATGTCTCAAACCATGGTTGGCGTGCGTGGATAAAACACGCTAAAACGGGAGAGCGCATTGCAGAATCTCCGGTTGAAACTGCTTATAGAGAGCAGTAGTGGATATTGACCGCTCGCGCTTAGGGTTAAAAAAAGAAATGAGAATAGAAGCAAAGCGCTGGGAAAGACATTATGAAGCGGCACGTCCATACATTGTTTTGATTGATGGATGTGTGCTCATGGGCAAAAAAGGGCCGAGAACGTTTGGTAGTGAAGAGGCAGCAATTAAAGCTGCGCAACTCCATATAGAAAATACCAAAGAGAAGTAATCTATGAGTGCATATCAGATAATTAATGCAGACAGCCTCACGCTCCTTAAAGATGTCGAAGACGAGTCTGTAGATTTAATCGTAACAGACCCTCCCTACTCTTCTTTGGAGAAGCACCGGGCCGTGGGCACGACCACACGCCTTACAAGTGATTGGTTTCCTGTTATATCCAATGAGAAGTTAGCCGAGTCTGTAGTAGACATGTACAGAATTCTTAAGCCTGATAGTCATTGCTATGTGATTTGCGACCAAGAAACCCATTACGTTATACGTGAAGCTGCTATGGCTTGTGGGTTCACTTGGAAAAAGCTGCTTATCTGGGACAAGGACTCGATCGGCATGGGCTATAGTTGGCGCAATCAACATGAGGTGATTTGTTACCTTGAAAAGGGAAAGCGACGTTTAAATAACCTTGGCTGGTCTGATGTACTCAGGCATAAACGCGTTCGAGGCGCTTACCCCACTGAGAAGCCAGTGTCTTTGATAGAGGCCCTAATTGCCAATTCTTCTGATGAAGGCGATATCGTAATGGATATGTTTGCTGGCTCAGGTAGCACATTAGAAGCAGCATTAAACCTTAACCGCTATGCTATTGGGTCGGAAGTATCAACGAAAGCTTGCGCCGATATCAAACAGCGTCTCTCGACTTTCCCACGTAGTGAGCGTCTATACCAACCTCGAAAACAATTATCACTCGCTAATTTCTAAACCGTGTTCATGGCAGGCGCAAGGATGCGCCAACTTTCAACGTTAAGCTGTTCAAATTATGTTCTTAATTGGCTTTCCATCGTTGACTCTCCTTTACAATACATCGCGGTAGGGCCAGCTAGACTTAGACATGAACTCTTTCTCTCAGAGAAAGTAGAAATAGTGATTAGAGGCTGTGTCCGAGTCAGTTTGTACATTATCCACCATGGACCTGACATCCTGCCCTTGTGTAATACACGAACAGGGTAGAGTGGAGCTATCGACAAAGCGTATTATTATGTTTCAACATAAGGAGTAGCGTCATATGAAAGATTCGCCTAACACTATGCACAGCGCTTTTCCATTAGGAATGGTATGCACCATTGGCGTGCCTTGCCTTGGTAACCCAGCTGGCAGCCTCGGTGTGGTCTATGAGCACTACACCCTCGGTGGGCATCACGGTGTGTCTATTATCTTCCAGAACGGCAACTATGACGGCTTTTCGGAACGTTGTTTGGAAATGTTAGATGTTGTTCCTGCTAGACTTTCAAGGTCATTGTGTAACTATGAATTTGAGAGTGTTGGAAAGCTAAGTTCCGACTTTCAACGTGGTCTTTTTAATCACGCATTCTGCGCTAAAGCTAACTAATATAAACGTTTGGGTTTACAATGAACGAACACTTACAAAAATTAAAATCCATCATTGCTAAGAGCGCTTTTAACGTGTCGCCTCGTTATTCAGTGAACGTCGATTTTAAGAAGATTTTTATCCCCGATACTGGGATCTTGCTTTATAACCTCGATGTCTCTCAGGCGGCGAACGAACAAAACCTGTCTCCTGAAGAGATATTGACGCGCATGACACCAGCGTTTCAGCGAGAGAATACGAAGTGGACGCAACAAATGCAGATTACGTTCGTAGAAAATCTTCTTTCAGGCTGTGAAACGAAAATTCATTTCTATGACTTATCAAGTGCTGAACATGAAATGGATAATTGCATGGTATTAGACGGCCTGCAAAGGCTTACCGCCATTGCTGCCTTCCAACAAGGGCAGTTCCCTGTCTTTGGGGACTTGTATTGGGATATGGTTAAATCAGGCGGTATATTTCCACGGTTGAACTTGCTGCTTAATATCTATCAGTTTGAAAGCGATAAAGAAGCGTGTGAGTTCTATATTCAAATGAATAAAGGGATTACACACAATGAGGACGATCTTAAGCCTGCCTATGCGTTCTTAGACGCGTAATAGTAGACCCCTTTCACTTCCCTATCCTTGTCCACCAGCGACACACCCAACAGCTGATTACTGCTCTCTCTGGTGGACGTGCCATACAAAGCGCACTTATAAGTTGCTTCCTCTTGTGGGGCTTGTCATATAGAGTACTGGGGTACTATGGATGGTATCAATGACAAGGAATCAAGCTATGACAACGCCCAACAAAAATCTAACTGCTGACGTGCATGACGCCATCAACGAGGCAGAAAAGAGCGCCCGTAAAATTCTTCACGTCAATCACTGGGTTCAGAATGGATTAACCGTATACGCCAGCATCATTGCTCCGCTCATGTTTTCGGTCATATTCACGTATAAAAGCAATATGGGGAACGAGCTATATGGCTGGTTAGTGACACTGCTAGCATTCACAACACTCGCGAGTGTTTACTACACCATTACCACCAAACCGCCTTCAAACCCGTTGTTTTTGCTTCAAGACATGCTTAAGCAGGTGGAAAAAGCACACGACGTTAAAGATAAAATAGCGAAGCAAAACGTCGAAATGCGGGAAAGTCTAGAGTTCCTTGATTCCTCTATTGAGGCAACAACACTTGCCCTGACATATTCGCTTGCTGAATTGCGTGCGGCTATTGGCGGCAATTCAATACCGTCTTCTCAAGAAGAATACAAAGCTGGATTAAAGAAGATTTTAACGCCTCTATCGAAGAACCTACCATTGTTATACGGCACTAACGCGTCGAAGCTCATGCTGACCCTTTATTTCTGGGATAAGAAAAGCGAACGCCTTTATATTTCATTTCGCCGTAAAGTAGGAAGCATTCACGAGCAGAATCGCTCATGGGGTAGACGTGAAGGCTTCGCAGGTCAGGTTTTCTCTACAGGCAATTTCATCATCGAGAACGACATCAACAACGCCAACACTAGACCGTCTTTCTCGCAACTTGTTGATGCCGATAACGAATATTACCACAGTGTAATTGGCGTACCTGTTCTGTCTACCAATGACTATATGGATGGAGCTGACCCGTTAGGGGTGCTGGTACTGACTAGTAATGAGCCAAACACCTTTAATGACGCGGTTGGCAATGAGAATCGCCATGAGTCATTGCTAGTGGCTACCGCCCGTCTAGCGTCGATATATGTTGACTTTTTAGACACCAAAATGCAAAATTCCTCTATTGACACCGTATTTTTCAAAGAGGGAGACGTATAATGGCACGCGTATCGAGAGTACCGTTAAGCTTTATTCTTTCTAGCAAGAACCCTCGCCCTGAAGATAAAAAGCGCTTAGACGAGTTTATGTGCTCATTCAGAGAGCGTTCGAAAGCTAAAATAGCCAAACAATTCCCGCCTCTCGTAGAGGCCGAGATGACCGCTGAATAATTTAAAGCCCGTCCATGAGACGGGTTTTTTATGGCCTGTTGCTTTCCCCTAGTGAGTCCACCAGCGACACAAATTCACGCCCTTATTCCCCTTGTGTCCTCCCGATGTGCATTAGAGTAATTGGTAATACAGTAATTACGAGAGAGCGAAGATGGTCTTATATAACCTGTGCCGAAATACCGAAACTCAGTTTTCCCACAATGAACCACTAACGGCTTTTGCATATGTGTACGCTGAACAGAACAATCTCATGTCATTATTTGCCAGTAATATCGATGAGGTGAAGATACGCATGCCGACTGTCCGTGTTGGCACCTATGGGTTTCACATGTTGGGTTGCTCTATTCCCTTTTCTTCAATAGACGGTGACATTGAAACAGTTACAAAAGCGCTCATTGATGAGCAAAACTCACTCTTACCCCTAAAAGTGGCTTAGGGCCCTTTTTCTTTGACAAGGATATAGCAATGAAAGAACAGTTACGCGGGTTGATTATGGATATGCGCGATGATGAAAAGCGTCTTCGCGAAAAGAAGGGGGATTTAGTGGCATCAGGCCAACTGCTCGCTACGCAGTATTACCGGGTGAAGCTAGAAACTTTACTTGAAGAAACTGGCCACAGCCGTCCTTCTATCATAGAACAGGAAAGTGACGAATTACTAATGATAGGTTAGCTTTTCTCTGAAAGACCCAGACTGCTTCTAAACAGTCTTATTGCCCCGTTACGCCTCATTTGTTGAGGCGTATTTATTTTAGGGATACAAATAATTGGCATGTTTCATCTAATTCCTCGATGGACAGAGCTCGCTAACTGCCATTCTAAACTTTCTACGATTGACCGTTTTACATCCCTTGCGCTGTTGTGTTTTATGAGAACTTTATTCCATCGACATTATCATTGGAAAGAGGTTCATGGAACATCCTGCACGTAAACGTCTCGCGTCTCTTAAGTTAGCCTTTATTGGTGATGCGAACTGGGATATCTACAGTGACGAAAATGGCTCACTTTGGGCGATAGCGAAACCTGAGTGTCTGGGGGCCGCAGATGCTTATTTCGGTGATAAAGATCATATTAAGCGATTGATAAACGAAGGTAGCTTCAGTTATAAAGAGGTTACTGATGCTGGACTAGAGTTGCTATCAGGCTTAGGTCATCGATTTATTACACCTGAGCAGGGTGCGCCATGGCCCTTACTGACATTCCATGTATAAGGGCTTTAGACAATGTTAAAAACTCAAAAAGAGGTCAATATGGATTTTGTATCTTGCACACCAGCCAATCACAGAGAGGCTATTGTTGGGCTTTGGAAAGAAGCTTATGCGCAGTATGGTTGTGAAAAGCGTTCTGCGGTTAAAGTTTTTGACGCGCTACCTGCGACTCTCAAAGAACAGGCAACGGATATCTACAACGAGGTGACTTTTCAACGTCGCCGATACGGAAGAGCTGACTTTTATTGTTGGCCAATACATTCGATTTTTGAAAAGGACTTAATCGACCCATGGCCAGCCAGCCGTTACCCAAAAGCCGTGCTATTAGTTGAAATTGCGAAACGGCTCACACTGTAGCTATTGCTTAGGGCGTTCGCGCCCTTTTTTGCTTTTTATATAGTTTAGTTGCCGTCTCAAATGCTGGGTCATCTTTGTAGGCTTGAAGAATGGCCTCGGCTTTAACCGTGTCTCCCAGAGATAGGTAACGCATCATCGCTGTCAGGTATTCAAAGGATACAGCTATGAAAGAACAGTTACGTGGGTTAATTATGGATATGCGCGATGATGAGAATCGTCTTTGCGAAAAAAAGGGGATTTAGTGGCGTCAGGCCAACTGCTCGCTACGCAATATTACCGAATGAAGTTAGAAGCCCTATTAGAGGAAGCCGGTCACCGTCGCCCTACTATCATTGAACAAGAGAGTGATATGGTAGTGATTCTGGGGTAGACGTCGTTAAAGAACGAAAATAGCAGTCTTATTTACACTTAACTATCGATTTGGGAATTATGGTATTAATCTAATTCAACACACAGGAAGAATCATTGTGGAACAAAAACAGCACAAGTTATCTACTTCGGAAAACTCAATTGAACAATCAGTCGCACGATACTTCGATTGTTTCGATCTTGCTACCCGTCATATGACATTCGAAAGCGAGGAAGAGCAAGATTTTGTTTTTAGTTGCGGAAGAGAAAGTATCTTTTGGTTAGTTTGTAAAGATGAACTTCAACCAAATAAAACTGGTTGGATAAAAAAGCATTTACCATTTTTGAAAGAAAAGTATATGGGTTACAAATGTGCGACTCCAACTATATCTCCTATTACTCAAGAAACTTTTGAGGCCATTGAGAATGGCTCTATGCATGACGTTATAATTTTACTATCTGCGATTATTAACAAAAACACTTCAGATAAATAATTCATCTTCTCGCTCCTAGAATTTATAGACCGCTTTATCTAAGCGGTTTTTTCCTGCTCATCACTTGATAATTCCACCAGCGACATTGCTGTATAGGCAATGCATATCTATCGGAGACAAATTCTGTTTTACCTGCTGCGGTTGCGTTATCGCATTAAGTGAGAGTATAGACCTATCGATTGATACAGAGAGAACGTCATGTACGGCACACATAATCAGATAACCACTAAGTACTACGAGGCTTTAAAAGAAATAGGCAGCACCCGTGCTGTTAGAGTGGTTCGTCGAAATGGCTCACATGTGTACTACACGTATCACCTTGTTAACCAGTAGGAGAAGATAAGTCTAATGACATTAAATGAATACATCGACAATAAGAAACTCGCTATTAATGTTAACTTTGTAATGCGCCATGCCTCTGCCATGAGTGGCAGATATTTACGTCAGGATCGCGCTAAGCGTCGTCGTAAAGTGAGAAGCTTGATTCGTGAAGTGCGCATGGCCACTTCGTCAGACACGTCATTTATGGTAAAGGCTGTTATAGCCGAGCTGCCATCACCGTCTACCACGTTGCACTAGTTGCATAAGACATATGCTGTCAGCATTGCAGAGATAATTAAGGCCTCAAAATAGGGGCCTTATTGTCATTTCTCACCGTGTGCTCGCGTTATTATACCTACATCCGAAGCTTGCGGTTTCTTTGCATGCTGTTGGATTGTGAGTGTTTCCTTGTTTTTTGCCGCTCTTGCCCAAGAGCGGTTTTTTTATGCCTGTTACTTTTCCATCAGAGACATCGGACCAATTTCGTTAAGCCCAAAAAATTAGGCCCTTAATACACATGTGACAAATAATACTTCCTTTATCCTTTCCCATATTATTTGGTGATATGGATACGTATGTTTAAGAATTTACTCCTTTCTACGGCGATATTAGCGGCCACGCTTTCTAGTGCAGCGATGGCTGGGGGCATTAGGGCCTACCCGATGAATCTATCCAATGTGGGTGTCGGCGTACCTAGTGTCATTTATGTCGAAAATACATCAGATAAAGCGACTTACGTAACCTCATACTCAGATAATGACAACCTAATGGTTTACCCACCAGTCATTGAGAAGTTAGGGCCGGGTGAGAAACAAGCAATAAACGTTGCGTTCATGGCAGCGCCCGACGAGTCTGACAAAAACTATGTCATTGTTAAAATCGGTGGCGGTTACAACTTTAAAATAGGCGTCAAAGGTAACTAAATGCCATGCTTCGCCTTCTCTCATGCGCTCTACTTTCAAGCTCCTTACTGCTATCGTCTCCGGTTGACGCCTCTGCGTTCTTCGGTGAGTTGCTGCTTGATAACAAAAAAGTATCCGGCTTCATTTATGAGTTCGAAGGCAAAAATTATATCCCCATCCCTATCTTCGAGAGACTAGGCTTGACTGCTCAGGTGGCCAGTAAAACTATCCCCCAGTGTGGCGAATGTATTGCCCTTGAGGACTTTGCAGAAGTGCAGAAGAACGGCATTAACGTTCAGATTTATCCTTTCTCCAGTTTTCAGTCGAGTGATAATCGCGTTTCATTGATGTCTAATTCGGTGAACCTTTCAGGTGCCTCCGAACAAACATGGGCCTATTGGGTTAATTATCGCGGCAGGTTAGACAATAGACGCTCCCTTTTACTCGATAACAATCTTTCTACCCCTTGGGGCACATTAAACGCCCGTACTGATTACTACGAAGGACGTGGCAGCGAGCTGCAAAACATTCAATTCATTCATGAAAACATTGTTGATGAATATGAAATTGTCGTTGGGGATATTAATACTTCGCGTCTCGCTTGGGGCGGCAACTATGGCTTGGCAGGCATTGGGTACTTCACTACCGATCCGCGTTTAAATGATGTCTATGGGCTATCTCATGATTTGTCTATCGATATTGAAAGTCATACAGAGCTGGAAATCATTGCTAATGGAAGAACCATCTATAAAGGGTTTCAGGGCGCAGGCCAGTTCGCGATAGAAGACATTTTCGGTAGTGGCTATATGGATATCGAAGTAAGGAAAAACTCTGAGACAGCTGACTACTATCAATTTTATTTCGACAGTCAGGCGCTTCCTGAAGGTGATACCAACGTCAACGTGGCGTTTGGACAATTTAACCGTGGCCCTTTTCGCTACGACTACGGTCTTGCTGCAAATGTTGAGTACGGCATTACGGACAGTATATGGATGAACACCTCTTTCCTTGGTACGCAAAACAATTATATAGCAGGTGTCTACGGTGGAATAAGTACACTTTACGGTTCATTTATAAGCGGTTTTTCACAATCCGATACCGGGTCTCAGTTGGATATAGGCTATAACTATTCCTACAAGCACTTCCGCTTTTCAGCGTCTTACGTAGACGATAAAACGCTAGATAACTTCTCCGATAGAACGTTCTCTACCGTGCGTGCAAGTTATCGCATTGGGAACGTGAGTTTTTCTGGGAGCTACATTAATCGGCAAAATAGGGATGTTTATTCAGGATCTGTCTTCACCACTTTCAATAATGGCGTTTCTCTATCCGGCAACATCCAACGCAATGACATAGAGACCAGCTTTTTTCTTACCTTAAGCTTCTCCTTTAATGGTTTAGGCAGTGCTTCGCTATCTGTATCAGATAACGATGTACGAGGCTATATAAGCGCTGCACAAGATTACGATGATATGCAATTGCTCTACAACGCATCGCATTCTCGCGAACAAGGCGGTCTACTTCAGGTATCGGCCGCTACACCTTCAATGCGGGTAAATGCAAGATACAACACGGAGCGCGGCGAGCATGTTTTAGATGTCAACGGTAGCCTTATCTTTGATGGCAACAACTGGTCTGCGATACGCAACCGTGCTCAGTCAATTGGTATTGTAGAGGCGCAAGGTGGTGATATCCATGTCAGTGGTCACTTTCAACAGTCCAAAGTCAATGATGGACACAGCACAGCGCTTAATCTTCCCACATACAGAGACACAACGTTTTCTCTGTCTTCCCGTGACATTTCCTCTTCTCTTGCTTCGCCGTCAGCGACATTTTCTTCAGGGAGAATTGGGGCCTATAAGGTTCGGGCTGAATTTGTCTCACCGGGGGCCAACTTTACGTTCTCAGATGGGAAGAAGGGAGATGTGCTTAACGTAGGGGGTCAAACTTTTGCCTTTTTCGACAAGGTTGGTTTTTTTGTTAAATCACTACCTATTGGCGAGTATTTAGCGAGCGTAACTCGTGATGGTAAACCTATTTGCAATACATTGCTTACAGTGTCTGCGGTGTACACAAAAACACAGATTTCATGTGATAACTAATTTTTTAAACCAGCTCAAAGATGAGCTTCTTAACAACAACATAGGAAAAACTATGAAAATTAAATCTACTTTATTGGCCTTGGCTCTATCAGCGACATCGCTTTCTTCGATGGCGCAAAGTGCTGCACAGTTTCCTGTTGAGACAGGCTTCTCAACCATTTGTAGCGTATCTGACACGCCCGTCGCCTTGGATTTCACCAACTCATTAATTGGTCAAAGCCGTTCTATAGATTTCAGTGTTACTCTTGTGTGTAATTTTGCCTATAGTGATGACAGCATCACTATCGGCATTCCTCCACTATTTCATTCTGATGGTTCAGTTGTGTTTACAGCTCGTGGTGATGCCTTAACTCCTGAGAACATCATGGATGAATTTCCTCTAGAAATTTTGGCTCCGGCTACTGGTGAACAAACATTGGTGGTTGAATTTACTGCGCATCTTGTCAACGACATTGAAACACTTGCCGCACCAACTAAAGCATTCAGTTCATTCACGATTGCAGAGGTATATGTCGGATTGCCAGATGGAACCAATGTAGAAGGTGGAGGCATGGAGTTCATGTAATTACCACCAGCAGGCAATTTTTTGAACTTCCTTAATTACATTGCTCCTAGCGCTATGGTGGCATTCACGCTGTCGCCATCAGCGTCTATTCAAGCACAAAACAATATATCTATACCTATTAACATCTCATTTGGTGAGTATTGCGAGGTACTTGAAACCCCAAGCGCTATTTCTCTTACGGCGTCTCGCGGTGAAAATTTGCATTATGACTTCGGTATTTCATGGCGCTGTGTGGGAGGCACCGGTAAACAGGTTGGTATTTCATTTATGCCAATTACATTACCGAACGGCAGTGAGGTAGTTATAACACGTCGAGGTGAGCAAGCGCAGGTCACTTTTTCAGAGCCTGCTCTGTTTGATGTCATGTCAGGCGTCGAGGCGATATCTCATTTTACCGCCACAGTGCAAAGTGATGATGTTAATGCGCTTGCAGGTGAAGTTAACTGGTCAGGTGCATTAATTGGCGTGCTTGAGCTAAATTGAAGGGCCTCGCAGCCCTTCCCTTTATGCGTATCCCTACCTAACAGTCATGTTTCTACCATAGACTCTATTCCTAAAGGACTCTTACCTTAATATCGCACTATTGCTTGTCCACTGTGGATTCACCTTACCTACTTGCTGAATCGCAATGAGTGCAACAATACCTACATCAACCAGACTTTAGTAATTCGGCTTAGTGCCGATACAAGTGCATGTAATGATGTGAGGTAGCGAACTGTAAACAACTCCTAAAGTCAGAAGCTTTTTATTATGGTCAGCTTACGCTGCCACATTAGGACGATTTACTGCGCCCCTAGACGAAACGGCAGTTTCGCCCAACCAAGCAAGATTTTGACTCGCATTTAAGTCACTGTGCGCCCGGTTTCCACAAGAACAGGTTAATCGGTGTTTATTGCGTGTCGCAATGGCACCACATTTGCTGCACGTTTTGCTCGAATACGCTGGATTGACATAGACAACCTCGATACCTATAGCTTGTGCTTTGTATTCGATAAACGTCTGAAGCTGATACCACGCCCAGCGGTGCAGTCGAGCGCGAACGCGCTTGCCTGCTTTGATGCGTTTTCGGATATTGGTCAGCTTCTCCAGTGCTATCACACCGATATTGTGTTCGATAGCTTCTGCGATAACCGCATTGGCCACCTGATGATTAACCTGCTTAACGTGTCGCGCTTCTTTGCCAGAGAGTCGCTTCAGCAATTGCTTGGCTGATTGCGACCCGTTGCGTTGCAAACGACGGCGTATTGCAAGAAATCGGTCTCGGTCATACCGAAGTTTACCGCCACCTATCAACTTACCTGTTGAGGTGGCAGCAATGTTGTTTTCACCTAAATCGACACCCATGACTTTATTGCTTGGGGAACGTTCAGGTATGGTGAGCTCAACAACAAGGTTGAAATACCATGTGCCGTTTTTGAAAATCAGTTCGGCTTCTTTGGGTAAACCCTTATCAAAAAGTGCCTTCTGATGTTTACCCCAAATCAGCTTGGCGTCCACACGCTTTCCTAGTGTAGACAGTGATACTGTATTGTCGTTCTTCAGCGTGTAGGTCTTTTTGTCGTAGTGGACGGACTTCGGCCTGAATTGGATATGGGGCACAGCCTGATACTTCTTCAGCTTTAGCGCCTTGTATTTACCCGTCACTGCTTTGATGGCATTGCAGGTGAACTGAGAGCCTAGTTTTGATGCTTCTCTGATGTCGTAGTAGCACAGGTGATGCAGCTTCACATTGTTGAATATGCGATTATCTTTGGCGTAAGGGACGATAGCGTTACAGGCATTAGCAAAAGCGTAGCGAACAGCATCCAGCGCATCATGCGTTTGGGTTGATACCAGCAACTTGATAGATATTGTCCTTAGCATTATCGACGGCCCTTGATGTGTTCAGTGCGCTCGATGTAACGCTGGATGGTTTCAGCACTTACATTGCCTGCGGTGCCAACATAGTAAGAGGGCGACCAAAGCGAACCACCCCATAATTCCTTTTTAATTTCAGGGTGCAAGGTAAACAGCTTTCGAGCGGTTGAACCTTTTAGGATTTTGACTGCATTCGCGACAGATATTGACGGCGGTATCGACACAAAGAGGTGTATGTGATCAGGTTGAATTTCTTTTGTGATGACAGGCCAGCTATTCGCATCGCAAATCTCATCGATCAGGCGCGAACAACTCTCTCCGACCTGCCCAGTCAAGATAGGCTTTCTGTACTTCGGACACCAAACCACATGGTATGCAGTTTGATATACAGAGTTTCTAGAAAATATGACATCAACCATATACACATGGTCATATATACAGTTATATTTGTCAAGTCGATTTCCTCTCCTGACTAAAGTCAGAAGTTTCCATCGACAGAGAGACTATGAACTACAGTCGATATTTTGAAGGTAAGAAGCCACTTGCGCGACAGGCCATGGTGAATATGCAAACATTGAGTAGCATGTATCGAGGTCGGTTCTTCGATGTAGGAACCGTCAGTGAGTTCAATCGTCTAACTAAACGCTTCAATGCTGCAAGCACGCGTGCGGAACAGGAGCGCACATTAGACGAGAGACAGCGTTTCATGTTGAAGGTCATTCAAGGTTCTGCTTTTAATCGTCTGGCAGCCTAACCTTTACACTAATTTGTTAAGGACATAAATTCAGGGGTTTATTTCACGCAATTGCAAAAAACTACTGCTATGCTTTCTTTATTGGTGATTAGTTCCCACCAATTCTAAATCTGACTTACCCTTAGCGCTCCTTTGAGCGCTTTTTTTTGCCTTAAACTTGGTGTTCTTGGCTGGTGGATACGCTAACGCTTAGGTTGTTTTCACCATATGAGAAAACCTACTCGTTGACATAACAGGTTCGCGTGGCGATGCCCCCTTTTTCCAAGCTATTCGCTAAACCGAACGTTAGATGGATGTTCTGGCCAGAATAATTTCATAAAAAATAAAATCAGGTCTTTGAGAGATAGCCTTTTGAACAGAGGTTCTAGACCTGTATTTTTTCTTTCATTATTCTTTCTTCGTCGCAAGGTGCGCCGGGGCATTGAGCTTCGTCAATGCGACTGGACAATATACCTGAAGGTATATTGTCCATGGGGGAAGCGGTTTGATGGGTTGCCCGGCTGGGAGCTGTGGCATGATTACCTCATCAATTATTGACCAAATTCGTTGTCCTCCTACGCAGCGCTAGGCCGCCTCCGGGCGGTCACCCTCTTCCCTGCCTTCAAGGCATTAAAAAACCCCTGCCATCTAGCAGGGGTCGGGAGGGTAGAGTTACCTCTACAAGGTGAAACTTTACCAAATGGCAAGTTAGGTACGGTATTAGGCCATACAGTGGTTCACCGATAACACCATAAAGTTACTATCTTAATGACGGCCACAGCCTTTCCAGAGGCGTTACACTCGTATTCACCACTCAAACGAATAGGGTTTTTTATGCAAATTTATCGTTTCCTAGCTATCTTTGTACTGCTTTCCCTTGGGCCTATTGCACAAGCCCTTTTGCCTTTCAGTGCTCACCTTGGGTTGTTAGCCGACGAGAACGTTCGTTTTTTTCTTTTATTTTTCGCTTGGGTCATGACGTCTGCCGGTCTATTCCTAAGCTATATCGAATATCAGTTGTATCGCGATGAAGGTTTCAATCCTTACTCATGATGTGAGGTAAGGTTTGCTTGAAGACGGTACAATACCTACTGATTGTCCACCTTGGACTACGATAAACGTCGCTTTCCTACCTTGCGCCGTCTTTCTTATTAGTACAATGGTCGCTATTGAAAACAATCAAGGCGACCTTTATGTCAGCAGCTATATCCCCCATTCTTGATAATTATATTCAGCAACGTCTTACCAAAGGTAATGCCATCATGCTGCCTTGCGAGAGTTATCGCGTTAACCTTAGTGGCCCTAACATTGGGCTGGTGTTCTTCGGGAAATTCAAGCGAGTCGCTCTATTGGAAGCGGCCAATGTACTGCTCGATGATGATGCAGCGGTTCACGCTCGAAATGCCATTTGGAAAGGCTTTAGCATTGAGCTGGTGCCATCGGCTAAGCCTGACATCCCTCTAACAGAACTTATGGAGTGCCACGCCACAGGCATTACTGATTTAAACGGGAAGGAGATGAAGGCCATAGAGATGCTGATAGATAACCTTCTCGTATACATTAAAACAAAGTCTGAAAGCGTGCTTGATGTATGTTTGCACATCCATGAATCTGGGTATGAACAAGTATGCAAGAAAGCAACTCAGTCCAATGCCATGAAGCTTGAAAAATATTCCAAGGGTGCCTGTGTTTAATCACGTCTCTGGTGGACTCGCTCGGTCCACCCCTTCTCCCTTGCGATATTAATACCCATGGCATACTAAAAGTATGAAATGAAGGAGACATCACAATGCAAAACTCATCACTTATTGAGGCTTTTTTAGCTCACCGCTTACGCCAATTTCGCTTACCTAGCGATGGGCCTGCTTATTCAATCAGTGATGAAGGAAATAGTGGTGTTGCCTTTTACGGTCATTTCTCTTCTATTATGCTCGTAGAGGCAGCCAATCGTTTGCTTGCTAGTGTCGATGTCAGATTGGATGCAGTCAGGGCAATCAAAGAGCGTGGCGCAACCATTGCAATCAAATTCTCTGACACGGCGCCTAAACATGACACTCGCGGGATGTCTTTTGAATTAACAAAGACGTTTGCGCTTCCGGAAAAGGAGCTATATGCACTGACTAACCTGAGGCAAAGTCTGGCCACTGAAGCGCTGATGATATCGCAACAGTTACGTGATGAGTGCATTCAAATTAAGGTGGCAGGTATCGATACAGCAAAATACGCTGACGGGAAATCATTGACGCGTGCCGTTGAGTCTATCGCTGACGCTTTTGATACGCAGGCTGAGACCGCCTGATTATTGAGCTGCCCACCTGCGTTGTCCATCAAAGACATAAAATCAGCCTCTTATTTCGCATGATTACCCAAATGTGTAATTACCCTATAGATGTATTTTGAACACTCTAAGAGGTTAATATGCACCACCAAATAGCCAATTCATCGGCTCAACTATTAATGTCAAACCCACTTATCTCTGTGTTACTCGTTGTAGGTGGGGTTGTTGTTGCTTGGTATTTCATCATTACCTATGCACTTGATTCACAATACCTCAATGCGTTAGTTCTCTTTGCCTGCGCGATGGCTGTATACCAATATCTTAATCGGGCTGTATTGCCGATTATGAAGTCAATTAAAGCGCAGCGTGAGAAGGTGATGTAATAAAGCCATGACTTTCGTGACTGTCGCTACCCGCACGCATGAAGAATGCCAGTGCCCAGAGCATGATATTGAAATGCTCCACATCACTGCCACGGTTCACCTTGAACCGGATGGCAGTGGTGAGGCGTTTGTCTTTTTTGGTGACTGGGAAGAAGTATGGGTATTTTCTTCGGTAGACGGGATAGAGGACCTAAAGCGCCAAACGTGGGAGCGTTTTATCGCAAGGCCCACTGAGTGAGTCTTTGTGTCACTGTATTTGGGTCTTGCACTGCTTCTATCGTGGACGTTCTATGTAGCCTTGCTGGAAAGTAATGCTTGGCATATTAGAGCTATACCCGTTCACGAGTCTTTTATATGAAAACGCTGCTTAATGTATACTTTACGATGTATCTTGAAGAAAAAGGTCTGCCTTCTTCAGATATTTGCTTTTGTTTTGCCTTCAGCGACACGCACTCCATGGCGTTCTACGGCAGACTGTCAGATGATATCTTGAAATCGATAGCAAACCGCCGCTTATCTCAAGAGGATGCACGCCTAGCCATTGAGGCTATTGAAAATGGCGCTTTCATTTCTATCGAAGATAAAAGTGACGGTACAAACAAACACAAGCCCAGTAACATGAGTGTTGTGCCTCACGTAAGCACTGCTAAGATTAATGGATTGCTGTTTGCTGGTTTTTCACGGTTGAGGAGTGAGGTGGATGCATTTGTTACAGACATCGCCAGAACGCTGTCGCAGCATGGCGCCTTAATTGTTGAAACAGGTCAAACTCAGGTAGACGAAGACAGTGTTAGACGGGTTAAAGAAAAAGCGCGTTCCATTATGGATGCGTTAGCGGCATAGATAACGCCACCCGCGCCCTGTTAGTCATGTCATGAGATGTCTACGGGAGCAGGTGGTTACCCTACCCGACATACCCCACTTCCCATACTTCACCCATAAGTGGTTTACCGTATGTCTTGCCCATTCGGGTGCTATTCATACCATTCTCAAAAATAATGGGCGTACAAGTTAACTTAATGCTATCGCCGAAAATATCACTAATGTGTTCAGTAATTCGTTCCCAGCGGGTCTCTGACGCACTTTCTGAGGCAGCGGCGAGCATTACCATAAAGTTCCTCTCCAGCGCGTGTCCTGCGCGTGCAGCCAGCGATATCTCTGCTAGTCGTACTATGTCAGCGATATGACCTTCCCAGTTATAACTCCGCTTTAGCTCGATAACATGTCTTACTTTTCCATAACGCTGTGACCTTACGGCTATATCTACACGTCCGGGCCGGGAGATTTGTAACGCATCTATACCCGATGATTCACAGATGCTATCAATCGTGTCTTCCATAGAAAAGGTAAGCGTCTTGAAGTGCTGATGGACATACCGGGCAATGGAGACAGATAAGAAGTATTCAGGCAAGTCTGTGATAGACCGTCCTGTAATTTGCTTCGCTTCCTTGGCGACATGCTCTCCTGCTTCGGCTAACACTAACCTCAATGACCTTTTTTCTTATTCAATTGCACCTCTCCCAGAGACCTTGGTACCGCCGTTGCGTTATAGAACTCAGTGTTAAGGTTATTACATCAACACAAGGAGATAACTCATGGCTAACTATTACACGCAAGCAGCATTCGAACTCACTTTAACATTAGAGCAAAAGACATTTGCGCTGCAAGTTTTAGAGTGCGCTCAAGACGAGCTGGTCGACCTCAGCAAACCGCAAAAAAACAGACATGGACGCGCTTACCCTAACGACGTCTATCGTGTTGCGAAAAAGTTCGTGAAGTGCCTTGATGAATATGAAACCGGAAATGTAAACCTGCCTTTCATTTATACTGACACTGGCAATAGTATCTATTTCTCTCATGATGAGAACATCAACACCCTCGCCGCCGCGACGTTTTGCCATCTCATTTTAAAGCATTTTAACAGCGATGAATATGTGTGTATCGAAGCCGCCCATACTTGTTCGAGCAATCGTACCGACGGCTTTGGTGGCCATGCCGCATTCATCACTAAAAAAGGCGTTAAATGGATGTCTACCGGTCACTGGATGCACAAGAATATCGCTAAGCATAACAAAGCAGCTTAATCCCTTAGTCAGTTCAGGAGGCATTCATGGCTATTGCACAAATCACTCACGCACAGGCAATGTCACTGTTGGCGTTTTGTCAAACACACAAGCTTGACCAATTTAGTTTTAGTAATGACAACGGTGCTTACTTTTGTGCCGTCACAGGCAGTAGAAAGGAGGGGGGCTTCAAAAACTGTGTTGAGTATCTAGAAGACATGAACCCTACTACTGACGACGATGCGCATGGTATGTCGAGCGCCGTTTTTGGTGGGGATGATTTTGGTGTGGACATGCCGGTGTCTTGGTTAGCGTTATTTGCAAAACACAAAAAGGAGTCAGATATCTTTCGCGTCCAAATCTCATTGACCGAGGTGCGTCTACTTCTCGACATCTGATATGCATATCTTTATACGGTTTGGGTGGGGCCCTCCCTGCCTCGACCGTTGTTTCTGTGATAGACTATATTCCACCAGCGACATGAGCTGCTGCGCGTTTACCCCCTTGCACTATTGCACCTGCTGTCATACTGAACCTATCAACATTCGACGAGGTACGTATGAAAAACTTCAACCTGATAGACTTATTTGTCCATGCAAAACTAGATGGGGCTTTTATGCCTTCCAGTCTGGCAGTATGGCGTGACGTTGATGGTAGCGTTAGCGTTAGCTTCTCAGGTCAGCTTTCTCATACCGGGGTATTGAAATCAAGCCAACGCTTTTTCGGTGAGGGTTCGCGCATGCATGAGGATGTATTGCGTGCGGTTCTTAAAGGAGTAACCTTCACGGTTGTTAAGCCTAAAGGCGTCATGCGTATACGTCGCACCAAAGGCCGCGACTTGACTCACAGTGAGCTTGAAGCGGCTAAACAATACACGGCGGCGTTACTGGTGGATATCAATGCCTTATGTGATCGTATCGCCAATGAAATCGGTCAGATACGCGAGGCAGGCATTAAAGTGGCAATCAGTGCAGCCAATGTTGATGAAGCGCACGCTAAGGTAGACAAAATAATTCGAGCGTTCGCTGAACAGGCGGCATGATTAATTGCGCCGTCCATCGGAGATATCACACACTTGTATGTCTTAGTGTCGCTGGTGGACTTTGCAGCTCTTCGCTTTGGGTGAAACCGGTAGTGCTCAACAGCGGTTTTAGTTATATTACAGATTGAGATTTTCAAGGATATGTACATTCAATGGTAGACATTAAACGACAACGACTAGCAAGGCAGAGGGCCTTCTGTAACGAATGGACGGCGTTCCTTCGTGATTGCAAAGCGAAAAAGATTAAAATGAATCAGACCATTGGCGCAGAGATGCTGGGGATTAAACGTTCCACCTTTAGCGATGCCATCAACAATGGTCCTACGGACGCTATCTTACTTCGCTTCTATCTCTTCACCGGGATTCACCCCAGCAAAATAGAGCCATCACTGTCACAGATTAAGCCTTTGGCCACACAACATAGTGACGCGCAACACTTGAGATCTGTAGACTCGCTGGCAGCTTAATTGTCGGCCCCGGCGACGGAGACTTAAACGTGCGAAGGTCACGTTCGTTTTTCTAACGCTGCTTGTATCTTCATTCCACCAGCGACAAGGCTGGTGGCTCACCCGTGCTACTGTCAATCATGTCTACCACAGACTCGCGCTTCTTCTCTTTCTGCCCTTGCCACATTTACGTTCAAGGCATAATAACCCTATCAACAACGGACGGAGCTAGGCGATGACCATGCCAAACACAACATTAATCTTTACCTTCATTAAGACACGCCTTGAGCAAGAAAACTTCCCTGCTGTAGAAATTGTGTGGGCGGTAAATGATGTTTCGTTTTTGGGTGAATTGGATACCGTTTCGGACAAAGATCCTCTTTATCCTTCTATCGTCAGTGAACGCAGTTATGTATCCTTCTTTGGGGATTTGAGCCATGATGCTTTGAAGCAATGGGTGACCGCTTCGTGTATCTTCAGGGGGGATGACTTTGACAAAATCAGTGAGTCATTGTCAGGCGGCACCGTTTTGTCTTTGGCACTGTACAATGGTGCGCCTCAGGTGCTTACCCATATTCGCGATGGCGCCAGCTATTACGAAAAGACCATCATTGATACCTTAGCGAAATATATCACTGGAAAGTACAACGCCCTTCGTGCGCTACTTGCAGAAGATATCAAGCACATCTACGAGGCAGGCCTACACAACAAACCGCTTAACAGCGACGATGAGGTGAATCAATTGGTAAAAGCGATTACCCAAAACCTGCAACAGGCTAAATCACTGGCGGCCTAACACTGGCTGCCCCCTTTTCTATTGAGGACATTATAGAGTGAGTAGGTTATCCGCTTCCCAGATTGCCAGCATTGCTACGTCTTCCAGCGACAATGTTAATACCCAGCGCAAGACTATTGACGCCCTGTACCTAAAACAGAATCACCTTATCGATGACATCTGCGTGCTCACTGACACCACAAAGGTCAATGTCACTGAGATTGCAATACAACGTGTCGGTGCTCAGCAGCCTATGGACTTGTTTTCCTTTGATGCTAGTGCCTATGCACTAGAGGTGGAAAACACCATAGCAGCCGTCGTTTATGAAACGCACGAGCGGCCTGATTTATATTAAAGATAATGAGGGCTATTCATTTGCCTGAGTTTACCGGGTAATGCTTTCACGTCTACCAGCGACACCGGCAGAAAGTCGCGTGCCACTTGCGGCCGGGAATGATGAGGTAATATTAAACCATCAAATGACCAAGAGAATACGCCATGAGTAACACCGCTCTGATTAACACTTATATTAAAACTCGCCTTGAGCTTGCCGGGTTCCCCCATGGTGAGTTCGAATGGGTCGTCGAGGAGTTGTCTGGCGGGATTGAGCTTGACTTAATCTCTATGGATGACCCCCTTTACCCAAAGGCCGTCGCTGACCGAACCTATGTGTCATTCTATGGGCCCATCAACATCAATAACCTCATTCGTTGGGTGGACAATGGTTTACTTAACAGTAACGGAAAAGACTTTTTACTTGAGTCATGGGCGAAAGGCGCAACCTTAACGTTAGTGTGCGACAACGGCGTGCCACAGGTTAAAACCAATATGCATGAGGCCCCTCTTGAACGCGAAGCTATGACGATGGAAACGGTTGCCAGATTCCTTACCGGAAAATACAACACACTGCGCACAAGGCTTTCAGACGAAATAAAACATATTTATGAGTCAGGCCAGCACACGCGGCAGTTCGACGATGACGAACAACTGCGGTATGCCGTGGACGACATTATGATAGCGTTCGGCAAGCAGATGTCTTCACCAGCGTAGCGTGTTATTGATTATTTACTGGGGCGCATAGCCCCTTTTTTATACGTGCAGATGGCAGGGCTCATCTTTTGTGCGTCTCTCGTGGACATACGTCACATCTTGTATTTACTTGTCATTCTTTAATCTTCTGTCTATGGGCGACGCAGGTTCTCCTTAAGCAACCCCTTGCGCTGCGCTGCATGGAGGAATAATAACCCTATCGATTGAGGGAGATGCCACGATGAAACGCAACCAGTTATTAGACTTATTTATCCAATCACAACTGCAACAGGCGAAGATGCCGTCTATTCACTTTAACTATCAACGTGTAGATGGCAAGGTGGTTGTTACGTTTTCAGGTGACATCGCTATGGCGCATGCTGATAGCTTGGCTATGCAGTTCTTTCCAATCGAGAAGCAATTGAATGTGGACATCTTTTGTTTAACGTCAAAAGGTGCCGCGTTTGGTGTCTTAAAGCAAAACGGTATCGTGCAGGCCGTGCGCACCAAAAAAGGTCGAGGCGTTAAGCCCAGTGAAGATGTCGCCGCTGCAAGCTTTTTAGATGCCCTTCAGCAGTACATTGATAGCCTTTGTGAGCGTATCGCCCACGACATAGAGCAAATCCTAGAAACCGGCCTAGAAGCGGCCATCACCAAGGATATTATGGCGACTAAGGCATTAGTTAAAGACATCGAGGCTGTGTTAGGGCGGCAGTGTGCGTAAAGCTAATGCTTCCATTTCTGAGCTATTGGTAACACACTGGGCGAAAAACACTTAACGGAACATGCGAGATGTCGTTCGAAAAAACACAAACCTCTAAGTTTTACGGACTTGTCGTAAAACCGACTAAGGAAAATGAAGAGACCTTATACGTCCTCGCCAATGGCACCCTGACCTGCTCATCATTCGAACAAACCTTAACGTCAATTAAGTACATGGTAGACGTCACAGCCTATCAAAACCCTCGTTATGGGTGCAAAGAACAAAGAACATCATTTGAGTTCAAATGTGAAAGGTACATCAGCGAATCAAAGTGGTCTCTCTCGACGGGCGGCCTTTTCTTAAATATTTACTTTGCTAAGAACAGAGGCATTGGAAAATGGGTCATGGTTTCACTATTCAATACCCTTAATGAGCTGGTGGATGTTAACGATTTGGATGAAATCAGCTTTAAATTATCTGATGGGCAGGCAAAAACCAAAGAAGAAATGACCTTGAGGAACCAATTTTACCGCACAATTGGTTGCGTACCTTACGTCTTTAATGATCAAACAACTGAGCTTGAGCTGGGTAATTGGGAGACATTAGAGAATGGTCGTGCGGTTTTACCGATTGATAAAATTCCTTCTAAGTATAACGAAAGCAAAATTGAACAAATGTCTGTTGAAGACATGATTAAACATCTACTTAAAAGTCAGGCATCACTCGTTGCAGAAAATGAACAACTTAATAGCAGGTATGCATTCTTAAAAGGTGAAATAACGCCGTTAAGAAAATTCAAAGAAAAGTGTGACAAGATTCGATTCATGTTAGGTGTGGTGGCATTTCTTGTGATTTTAGTGGCCTTCTCATGGTTCAATTGGACTTCCTGAGTTTGGGTGAATTATCCATTTTCTCTGTTGCACTCCTGCCTCCGGTGTAACTTCTAACTTTAGTTCTATTACTATTTTTTTAAACGGTGTGAAGCGCTCTTCGGAGAGTCTTCACGCAGTATCCACCAGCGACACCGTTTATCACCTTCCGCGTTAATGCGCCTTTTATCTTTTCTCTGATAGACACGTTATACCTCTTCCCTCCCCCATTGCGCCATGGAAGCTTGGGGCACAATAAACCTATCGATTTGAGGAGAGACCGCTATGAAACGTTACCACCTAATAGATGCATTTATTGATTCACAATTACGCTCTGTCATGATGCCTCATGAGTCATACGACTGGTCGTTTGACGGCGCTGGTAATGCTCAGGTCACCTTCAAAGGGGAGCTAACAGATGGGCAAGTCGCTAACGCGGGATATCGTTTCTTCGAAGGTCTATTTAGCCTACGGGATGAGTTTGAAAAAGCGATTCTAAAAGGGATAACTGCCACCATCGTGGTTGTTGACGGTAAGCCGGTTGTGGAAGTGCGTAAAGGTAGGAATTTTTCTAATAGCGAGAAAGACATCGCACTTCGATTTGCTCAAGATTTGCAAAAAGATGTCCAAGAGCGCTGTAAGCGCCTAGAAGACCAGATTGAGCAAATCCGTACTGCTGGACTAGATGGTGTGAGTTATTCGTCTGACAGGGAGCTGAGAGAGGTTGCCGTCGCAATTTCCCGTGAATTTGAAGCCAACCAAGTTTAGGAGCGCCAACATGACATTTATTGATGCTTACATTGAAAACCGATTGGATGCTCGCCACTTACCAACCAAAGACGTTGATTGGTCTTTGGGAGAATCAGGAAAGCCAAGTGTGTCTTATTTTGGGCGCTTTGATGATGTAATGATTCGAAAAGCCTCTGCCCGTCTTATGCAGGGCCAATACGATAATGCAATACGCCGACAATCAGCGAGTCCATCGTTGACGGAAGATCTTGCCAGTGCCATAGAGAATGGTACCAGTGTGTTAGTTGTACGTGATACAGATGGGTCTCAAGGCTTCCTCCCCGATACCAAGGCCATTACTACTATCAAGGAGCACGCGGCATTAGAATACCTGTGCGAGCTTTTAACATTGGAAGCTATGGATTATATGAAAGACATCGCCTTTGAAATACAACAGATACAAGAGGCAGGTCTGCAAGATAAAGGTTACGCGGATGAAGATGAAATGCATAAAACCGCACGCTTTGTTGCAGCTGAGTTTGACGGAGCCAGATAACTCCCTCATGTCCACCAGCGACAAGCATTAATTCCAAGGGGCCCACTTGTCTCACCACATTTAGTGAAATAATGAAGGTGTTGAAAATCAGGAACAGGAAAAAGTTATGGCTTTAGGTGACGTAAGAAGAAATGCAAGAGCAAACGCGCTTGAATCTGCTGCTCAATACGCTGCAAGTTTTGATTGGAGTAATTACGACGAAAATCAAATGTCTGAAAAAGAATATGCAGTTTTCATGGAAGAATGTAAAAAGCTATCTAAGCAGCTTGAAACTAAAGCAGAAAAGATAAGAAACGTCCAATAGGAAACAAATTATGTCTAATAAGCAGTTCAACGATGGGTTCTATGCAGGGGTTTTGGTTTCGTTACAAACACTAAAAAATCAAGGCCAAGAAACATGCGCAATTGAAATTGTGCGTGGGATTGGCGGTTATGAACCTCTTTTTGATTATGCAAATAAACAGGGCAATGAGGTTGACCTAGATACTATTGCATGGTTGCAAAATGTAGCCACACCTCAAGAACTATCAGCGTAGGAAACTTTGGACATGGACAAAGCTACTAGAGCTTCAAAGCAATACCGTTCTGGCGGCAAGTTTGCTAGACGGCCTAGCTTAAAAGAACAGGGTTATGATATCGCAGATGGAAAAGTTAAAACCTGTGTTGAATGCGGTAATCAACAACGCCCTGTAATGAATACTTGGATATGCCAAGAGTGTGGGCATCAACATTAAGTGAGCAAAGTGTTGCTACCGCTATTAGCGTTGCTACAAATTGACAGGATTTCAAATCCTGATAGCTGAGAACAGAGGTGCACATCAACGCTCAGAACTCCCCTCGATAGTCACTGGGTAGGTCGAGAAGGCGTTTGTAGCAAACCCAGTTAGCAACACTTTGCATGCTAAATTAACGTATGGGAAACGATGGACAACTTCTCAATACTACAAAACGTTGTGTGAGTCTCGCGAGACCGTTGATGGTGTTATACAGGATGTCGTATCGTCCGTAACTCGTACCGAAACGCAGGTCTCAATGGGCCCTCTAGTAACCTTTTTTAGACAGGGGTTCTTCAAGTATGCACAGACAATAGCAGGACGTGAAGATATTACGTCACAGGAACTATTGGATGTTTTGCAAAATGATATACAGCAAGTGAAGGTTTTTCTGGATGCGGCACAGCGCTCACTTGATTCGCGCACAACCATGCAAGATACCACCCGCTGAACCTTATGCAGCTACTCCACCTTAAAGCGCCACCACGGCGCTTTTTTTGCTTTATGCATGAGTGGGCCTCACCCAGATAACAAAACATGCTGTATCACTGGTAGGCAACGTGATAGTACATGCTCTGTCGATAAACGTGTTGTATCGCGTGATTGCATCGTGATGGTATATGTTTTTCTGAAGTGGGTGTTTGTCTACCGAAGACGCCCCCATTTCGTCACTTGCCACCTTGCATTATGGCACTCAATGCTATCTTAACCCTATACCACATACAGGGGATTCATCATGCAGTTCATTAGCACTTACCTTAAACACCGTCTTGCCGATATGGCCCTGCCATACAATTTTGTCTCTTGGGTGTGTAAAGACCAGCGTTCTGTTTTATGGTCTGGTGACATTCCTGCAAATGACCCTCAGTTTCCTAATGCCACTGAAGAGCAGTGCTATATCGTCTTCAAGGGTGAGTTATCTATCGTGATGATGGATGCGCTAGCGACAAACGCCGGTCTCGACTCAGACGCACTCTTCGTGTTCTATAGCGCAACAACAAAAGGTACCAAGATGGGAATAGAGACAAATTCCAATATTGCTTGTCTGCGCGTAAAGGTCCATGAAGGCGCTTCTGCCAGAGAAATGGATGTAGTAGAGATGGTTCGCGCTTACGTCGAAGGTGCTATTCATAGCGCTCGCGCTACCCTGACCTCCGAAATACAAGATATCTATGATGCTGGCCTGCACAACAAGACATATGCCAGTAATGACGCACTCATTCATGATGTGCAAAGGGCGTCTCGCGCCTTCTCTGAAGCGTAGTGATGAATGATGAATATGGTATGGGCCTTTGCGAGTTACAGGAATAAGGCCCCTCCTTCTCGTAATTGTTCTTTCGTTGACCTTTCTCGCCATCAGCCTTTCTCGCTTGTGCTTTCTTCCACAGACACGCCTATGGCCCTTATCAGATAATGTTTTGTCCACCAGCGAAGTAAGTGGCCTGCCGCCCTCCCCTTGCGTCATTGCAGATCGTGGGATGATCAACGTATCTGATATAAACAAAGAGATACACCAATGGAAACACACATCATTGTAAAAGCACCGCTTAATACTGCATTTCAAGATAAGGCGACCTTCGAGCCTGCGATGTCCGAAACCGATGCTAAGAAGCGATGTGAAGCCCTAAACAAGGTGTTACGTCAGGATGCTGATTTTCGCTATAAGCCCCGCAAATTATAAAAGGATAATCCCATGGCCCGATTTGCAATCAAGAAGCTTCCGTTAAACCTATCGAGTATGTACGACAAGGTTGATAATCCAATGAGCACCCGTGAGGAGCTTGGCGAGTTTGAGCTCGATGCTGATTCAATTGAGCACGCCCGTGAACTGGCAAAATCTCGTGTACCTTCTGATGTGCCAAATATCATCTGCCCTTGGAGAGAGAAGACCGGAAGTTTTGTCGCTAGTGCAGACAGAAACCGTGCCTTCGTTCACCCTACCACGCTATTTAAGTATGACGGGAAGCGCTTTGAAGAGGTGCAGGGTAATTGTCAGCGTGACCAACCCAAGTCTGGCGCCTTTATGTCTAAAGAAGATGCTAAGGCTGATTACTTGGCTCACAAAGTGGTAGCTGATGAGAAGATTGGTAATGCATTGGAGCACCTTAAAGCCATGGAGACACTAGGCGTTTCCATTGACTACTGCATGGAAGGTGATACGCATGGCATTTTTGACTACATGTACCTAGAAGTGACAGAGGGGCCTTATCAATTCACCGTTAAGTATGGCAGCTAGTAACAACGTTGCACGAGGCTTTGCGCTCCGGCTTGGCCTCATATTCTTTGTAAATGTGATTAGGGCTTAGCGGCCCTTTTTTTGTGCCTATTTCAAATGGGTAGGGTCAGCTGGTGGCTTGGCTACTACTTCAACCGTAGACTGCTTCTGTCATCGGAAGTATTCACAGCCGTTTCCCCCAGAGACAGGCCTTAATGCCCTTCATCGCGCTCCCCATTGGCTTCTCTTTCTACCAGCGACACGGGTTGCTAATCAATCGCACCTTGCGCCAATCCACCCTCGTGTTTCAATTACTTTATCGATGAGTAAAGTCGGCAACGCTATTTAGGGTTCCCTGTGCTCTCTCCCTATTTAACGACCAAGGAGTCATTTATGTCTGTTTCAATTGCACCTATCCACGCTACTGTTGAAGAAGCCTTCGAGGCAGGCTACTGTTGAAGAAGCCTTCGAGGCAGAGATGGGGTTTCCTGTCTCTGAGGCGTCACGAAACGACTATGAGAAGGCTGAGGATAATCTTTTTAGTGCGGTTAACGAGCTTGTAACTCCTATTACTGAGCTTCACGCGCTGGAAGAAGCTGGCTTTGGTGAGCTTGCAAATAAACTAAAAAATCTTTGTGCTGCCAATATGGCAATGGACTGGGCGAAAGAGAACCTTTGATGCTAACCGGGGCATTGCGCCCGACGCTTCGAGCTGGCGCCTACGCTGTCTATCAGCGATAGCCCTTTGCTTTTCACGTACCCATGCGTCACATGTACACATGAGACACTGGATGCGCTCAAGTTAAACGATACGTTTCAGAAATGGTCTGTGAGATTATAATCAAAGGTAAATTTCACGACCGAAAACTATTTTGGAGAAATCTTATGCAAAAGTGGGAATACTATACATTCACCGAGAAGGACCATACCAAAGGGCAATCAATGCTACAAAAATTGGGCAAGCAAGAATGGGAGCTTGTGTCAGTTGTCAACAACACAGGTACATACGCAGGCTTAATTTATATTCTTAAAAGACCTCAGAAATAATTGGCTTTCTAATATAACGGTATCTTCCAAAACGGAAGTTATACAACCCCATTCTACAAATAGTGAAGATGCCGCCTCTATCTCTTGTAGGCGGTTTTTTGCGGCATTATGTGCCAATACTCATCCACCGGCGACACTGCTTTACCTAGCACCTTCCCTTGCGTCATCTGCACGCATGCGACACTAACTGTGTTCAAGATAAACATCTATCGCGTAAGGAGCGTATCGCCATGCCAGCAGCCCTGTCATCAAATACCAGTGTAGATAACACCCTATATCATGTGGTCACGTATTCAGGCCGTGGGGATAACAGAAAGATTGAGTTTACTGACAAAGGCTTGGTCACTGCTTGTCGTGTTGCCTTTAGCGGTAAGTTCAAGGCGCTTAGCGGCGAAGCGATACGTATGCTCCTTCAGTGTGTCAACGAAGGTCGTTTTGCTAGCCATACAAAAGGTTTCTCCGCTGAAGCTGTAAATGAGCTAACAACGCCGTGGCAGTTCGCCAATGCTGGTGCTGTCTTATACCCTGATGAGTTTCAACCATGGGAAGCGGATGACGACGTTTTCTTTGTACAAGATAATCCTGAAGGCCTTGCAGGTAATTGGATAGTCGCCACGCACCACGCTGAAATAGCTGCGAAACTCATGAATCAAGAGCTTTTAAAGCTTAAGGAGCGGATAAGGGAAAGCGAGGGGCTTTGTCTTGCAGCATAGAAGACAAAGAAACAGGCAGGCTTGCGTGCCACGTATCCACCTGATTTTTTAAACGGAAGGTAGCAGCTGGTGGCTTGACTGCTACTTCAACCGTAGACGACGTATGTCAACGGTATCACATCAAAGGCCATCTCTCGTAGATAAGGGTGAGTTAGCTATTAGCTCCTTAATCGGTCGCTCCTGCATCCACCAGCGACAACGCTGTGAATCTCCCCTCCCCTTGCGTCACCTGTACCCATGAGACACTAAGTGTGTTGGAAATGAACAGGACAAACGCTATGAACAAACAAGATAACTACAACGCTTTCGTTGCCACTCGTGAAGCTTTCACCTCAGCTGTTATTGAAGCGTCTGAGAATGCCGAGCGAGCTGCACCCCAGCCTAACCTTAACCTAGTGGTATCTTTCCTACGTGAAGGTATGAACAACTCTCTTGATTCAGGTGAGGCTATGGATGCCCGTCAGCGCCTTGAGGCGATTAAGAAAGAGATAGCTGCGGCTCAGGCTTTCTTAGCTGATATCGACAGCGCACTTGATTCTCAGATTGACGCGCTATAGGAGGCCACATGCGACAGCCTATATTCACCTTCGATTACACCACTGACGATAACGAAGCCACTTTTGGTTGTGCCTCAGGCAGAACAGAGAAGGAGGCTAGAAGCCGATTGAAGCGACGTTATGGACTATCTGACTCTGAGGTTGCTACAGCGAGGGTTCGACGTGCCAGTGCGCCCTCAGCTCCATCTGGCTCATAATCATTTACCAAGTCCACCAAGGAAACAGTCATGCTATATAGAAGTATTCAGGCTCATCTTGCGCTCTTTAAGCAACAGCCAGAGGTAGGCGAGTCACTTACACTGGGTAGAAAAGAGTTTACCGTTCGCCGGGTTGGGAAGAAGCGTTATCAGTTAATTGAAACTTTCTTTTCCTAATTACCACAGCGCGATAAAAGCTTTAAACGGGGAAATGGTGTCTGTTTGTGACCATGGGTTGTTGTTTCCACTATGGACGGCACTTCCCCTTCGCTACCCTGCTCCTTATCTGTCCACCAGCGACACGCTATCTCACCAGCTCAAGGATTGCGTTATATCAGGCAGTGTTAACTTATAAGTATAGACAGTGACCAACACAAAGAGACAGTTCAAATGAGCACATTAAACACAAGCATGAATGCCATCAAGGTAACATTTGATGACGGAGACGTTATTACCGGACGCGTTGTTGTTCAAGATGATGTGGTCTTTCGCGGAGCTGTAGCCCCTCAGCTTGCCTCTATCGAGTTTGACGACTTCACGGGGAACGACGACTACACCGTAGAGTCACTTAAAGAAACGATCATATGCAGTGTCAATGAAACCTACGAGGCTTCATGGCATTCAGATATATGGGAATTTGAATACTCCCTTTACACTTTGTAGCGCACCCTCCCTGCGAACCTTTACCCGTCCTTAGTGGCGGGTTTTTTATGTTTGCTTATTATCGAATGGCGCTGTGTCGACCAGCGACATGCTAACATCACAAATTCGTCGTCTTAATTTTACTCGCTTTCACTCCCTGATTTTACACTGATTATCATTAGTGGACATGGTAGGAAATAGCAATGAGTAACCAATCCCTTCATCAAGAAGCAACGGGCATTGTCGTCGGTGGACAACGATTTAAAAACGTCACTGAGGCGTGCCGAGCACGAGGGCTTAACAGTAAAAAGATACATGAACGCATCCGTTGCGGTTGGTCTATCGAAGAAGCGTTAGAGGTGGTAAAGCGACAACTCCCTAGTCAGCAATACCGAGCTCGCAAAAAGGCCTTTGCAGCGCAGCAGGGGCTAGCGTTCTCGTCCGTTGAATCCCGACTGTCTGTCCGGCGCAATCGGTTCAGGAAATGGTTGCACCTGCCTTTCCATACGTCAAAGCGCCACACGAATGCCGTAATGGTGACCGATAAGAACAATGTGACTTACAGCAGCATGAAAGACGCTGCCCGTGAGCTGAAGGTTCATCGTTATAACCTGCCTAAGCAGGGCGTGAAGATGCAGCCTATCGAGAAGTATTGTTTTGAAAAGGAAATGAAGATCTCTCCTGACACGCTAATGTTACTGATTTCTCACCCCAACCTAACTGATAAGCCCGACCTGTTTCGACCTCAGGGCCATCGGATTTTGTTAGATAATCAAGTGCCACTTAGTATGAGGTTTTCGCCATTGCAGCTCGGCCAATATGCCGTAGAGATGTCTATCGACGACATAAACCTTATGCGTGTTCGTTTGACTAATAAACCTGAGCTTTTACCCGACAGTATGATACTTCAGCGGTCGAACGATTTGTCTACGGATGAAGAGAATGCCCGTTATGCACTACTTAATGGGTGCGCACGGAAGGACTGGGACGCCTTTGTAGCGGGATTTGAGGCTTATACTGTATGACATCATTGTCCATTTCAGGATAATTCTGTCTATGATGGATACGCCCACCTCATAGGGCGTCATCCATTACCGGGCCACTAAGAGCCTTCCTCACTCCTCTTTCATAGACATTCATTCCTCCTGCTTTGCATTTACTTTAAATTTCTTATTGTCTACCGCGTACATTCCACATTCCTGTAAAGCACGCTTGCGCTAAGGCAAATGGTGAGAATCTATAAGTATCGAAACACAAACAGTCTGCATCGATATAAGGCTACTCAACATCCAAGATGTCGAACGTAACTAGGAGCACACCATGTCAAAACGTACCGCACTAATCAATCAACTAAAAGATACCATTAATAAACATCACGGCAGTTCGCTTTCAATTGAGCAGGTGGAGCATTGGGTTGGCTCTGATGCTTCTGAGTCTCAAATTGACGAGCACATTACCGACTTTAAATATGAACCTGATAAAGCCGTCACACCTGATGATGTACTTTCCTTGTGGGATGATTGTCACGCATAGCCCTATCTCGACCACCAGCGCCCATTTCTAGGGCGCTTTTTTTTGCTCAATTTAAACGTGTGAGCTGGTGGTCTATACCCCTCTCATATCACTACCTTTCTCCATCATGGACACAACGTTAAAAGCCGGATGCATTTCGCTCCGGGTTTGGCACTGACACTTCATTTCTTCGATAGACGCACTGTCTCTATCCGGGTATCTGAATGACCGGGTTAACGCCTGCCTCGCGATTCCACCAAAGACATTGCCTCTATGCATATCGCCATGTCCACCAGCGACAAGCCATCGGCATGCCTAAACCCCTTGCGCCATCTGACGGCATGCGACACTTAAAGGGTCAAGAACAAACAGGATTAATTGTTATGAACCTTATTAAGACTTACTTCACACGCCAACTAGCAAAACGCGGTTACCCTATTGATGACATCTGTTACTCACTTAATTCTTGTCAGGGGGATGGCATGGCCTTTTACGGCGATATCGATAAAGAGGGGCTTATTCGCTTAGCTGACACGCTAATGAATGGCACTGAAAAGGCAGCTGTGAAAAGAGCCATCAATAAGGGCGCAACAGTAACAATTGAACGTAATAGCTGTGCCACGCATTACTCACACTACAATACAATGACAGTCATTGCTGAAGCATGTTTTGGTGAAGAGCTTACTGATTTTGAATGGTCGTCATTTCAATCCTTCGAACAGGCGCTTGAGGAAGACGTGAAAGCTACTTCACAGTCACTCGAAGCTGATGGCTATGCTATTGCAGATGCAGGCTCTCAGTATGGTGCGCTGGCCGACAAAAAGCGTACATTCAATACCGCTCGCTTCACCTTGATTATTGAAGAGCTAGAAGACGAAAACTTTCCGGTTGAGTATTGGGATGACTCACTTATCGACGACACTATCCAAGCCTTTATCGACAAAAAGCAACGTTACTTCTTATTGAAAGTATCAGTTGTTGCGCGTAATGATGAAACCGTACTTGGTGAAAGCTACCTTGGTGGCTGCACTGAAAGTCATGATAGTCCATCAAAGAATTACGGTGGTTACCTGCGTCAGATGGTGTCAGAAGCGATACATGAATCCCGTAACTTTATCGAATCAGTTTCACTTGCCGCATAAGGAGAACACAATGAGCTTAGCTACCTACCTAGTGACCCTAAAAATTAAAACCAATGGGTTAGAGAAAGACTCAATCCATCTCATAGACGCAACAAATGATGAAAACGCTGGCAATGCTGCACTTGTTGCTGAGTGTCATGGCGATTTTGATGACGATACCGCGCAGTGGGATGGCGATGGTGTCGATGACTTAAATGGTGAATTTCACTACTCCATAAAGAATACTGTCCTTGTTGAGGAGAAAGATGTCACCACCTTGAAGCGATACCTCCTTAACCAAAACTCTTAGTATGCTACACCTGTCCTCTTAGCTTTTTCGCTGGTGGACTAAAATACTCACAGAATTCGTTGTCCTCCTACACAACGTCAAGGCCGCCTCCGAGCGGTCTTCTTTTATTCATTCTGCCGTATCTATACATTCTCTGATAGTCACTGCTTCCGAGTGGATGTTCTCTTTTAGCTTATTGTTGCGCCGTCTACGGTATAAGTGTGCATAAATCACGCTTCGACCAATCACTGTCTTTCGTAGACCTGTTACTTCCACAGGCACGCAAGTTTCACGTATTCTCCCGTGGATTAAGCTTATGCTACTGGCCAGAGAAGTCATACTGTTTATTGCTTTCCCTTTTCTTTGGTAGACAACCAATTGAGTGTCTTGTCGCGCTTGCATGGTTGGGCATTGCCTTATCATTAAACTACATTATCAAAGCTATGGATTAGTTCGTTATGCATTTCATCACCAACAAACACAATCACTTCTTTATCGTGAAGGCTCAATTGAACTTGGGTCTATTAAATGATTGCGTGGTACATGAATCTCTCTCAGACATGTACCTCTATGTGTGTGAGCAGGAGACTCTGGATATAGAACAAGTGGAAGGGCTGGAGTATGCGATTACTATGAAAAATGGATTATGGGCCTCTGTTGATGATAGAGGGTTTGTTGAGGTAATTAATGGATGTGTCTACGATTACATCAGCGACTTCGAGCTATAACCCTATTGTCGAATTGCGTCACCATAGTTGTGGCGCCACCTCCCCTTAAATTTTATTTCCTTTATTTTAAACGTGTTGGAGCTGTATATTGGCTCCAAATTTCTCCCGCACTTCCTATGTCTTTAATAGACGGCGTATCTCTAGGTCTCAATTGCCTATTTAGGTATATCCTTTGTCTTTCGTAGATGTGGTCTATTGTCACGATATCAATTATCGAATGTCTTTCACAGACACGACTGGTGGTGCTTCTCTCTGAACCCGGTGTGATTAGCGATGTCTTTCGTATACAGGGCTTATCTCACAACTAGCTGAAGTTGTGTTTCTTTCGTATACATTGCTTTGACTATTTTAAACGGCAAGCAACTCTTTGAGAGACGGTGTTTGTAGTTGCATTTTTTACTAAGTTTTTTTTGATATAAGGGTTGCGTCATCTGTATAGTATGTATACTAATGATGTAGGTTGAGTTTAAGTATTTCTAGGTGGTGCATTATGGCTTTTGTTTTGTTGGCAGCTTTTATTGTTATAGGTCTTCTTTTTGCTCTGACTTCTGGTTCAGATGTTACATCTAATGAAGTTAAAATTCCTGAAGGTCATAGCTCTTATACTCGCCCCACCAAGCGTAACAGAAGCACATTATTTGGTGGCTTCGTAGATGATATGCCATCCATCTCTTCTGCAACATCAACGGGTGATGACCTTTCCCCTGAACTACTTTCTTTTGATTCTGGTTCGGGTTTGTCCGACATCACCATGGACTAGATACTTAACCTACAAAAAAAGCCCTCTTTTCGATGAGGGCTTTTTTAGTTCTGCTAAAAGAGTTTGTGGAAGTTGATTATCATGTACCTTCCACCGACTGCTACTAAGGTGAAAAATATTAATGGGAGGTAGAACGCCATTATCCCTACCTCAATTGGGAGCATAAGGTAGAGTGATACGATCAAAGTCGACAATGCGAATATCATATACCACAGTCGACTTCTCCCAACACTAGGAACACCTACCTCATAACGCGCAATTTGACGTTGGTGGTACCCATCTACCCACATGCCTGCAATCAAGAACATAATTAATATAAACCATTCTTTAAGCGTGGCGTAGCGGAGTGCCATTTGATAGACGGCGATTTTAAAGTTGATACCCATTTGTACTGCAAGAGGGTTCATCTTTTCGAACACCGCATCAGCATCGTACTGCCTAGAGCTTTTCAAGATATTGTCATCAATGAATTTCTCTATTCCAGATTTACGCATCACAATGTCATAGGCGAGCGATGAGTCATCTATTATTCGCTGCACCCCCGATGCACCCATTGCTTCTCCCAGAGACGCAACTTCCTCATCTACACGTTTTTCATTTTCTTCCACAGAATAGAACACCATATTAACGGCTATAAGAAAAAACGTGGCTGCCGCAATCATTAGTGAAACTTTCTTTTTTGTACCCTCAGTTGACGCCATCAGCCCACCTCCATAGCTCGCATGGGTATTATCCCCATCATCATCAATGTGTGACTGCTAGCGATTTTAGAAAGAAGGACAATCCTCGCGGTCTCCCTTAGCTTAACTTGTTCTTCAGTGGCTGGTGGTTTGCTAATCCTTAAGGGTTCGTTCTGTGCATCAATGCGCTTATACCATTCCACGAATGTTTCATTGTATATATCGAAGACATTCTCAAAAGGCGCCTTGCCACTTACAACATTGTACCTAGCCACCGCTTCCATACCATCAACAAGCTTACTCAAATATAGCTTTCCTGACTCTCTAAGACCGACTTCAGGTTTGATGTATTCTTCAATTGCGCTTAGGGCGTATTTTACAAATATGGTTTGATCGCCTTCCTTGATAATGTCCCCTACTGCATCCGCATACTTGAAAAAAGCATCTTCGAGTGATGGTCCACATGTCCAGATGTAAGATAGTTCTTGTCTTGATTTACGTGAAAGATGCATCAACACACCTCTCCTTCCTAATGAAGCAATTTTACTTTCCATGTTCATCGTTCTCCAAATCTAAGAATTGGTACTATACCCTTCACTTTACTTCCGTCTTGAAAGCTAGCCATATACTGCAATACTGGTAGAACAGATAATAGCGACGGCGGGAAAAGGTCTGAATCAACGTCCCGATACGTTTCTGCGTATCCAGCACTGAAGTCTTGAACCTCACTTTCTGTTGATGAGCCGGAAGATAGTTTTCTCTCGACTTCCCTCACCCTAGTTTGACCAAGCATGTCAGAAACAAACTTTTTGGTTACTTCATCCGATATACTCATTGTGATGAGGTTTCTGCAAAGACCTGTCAGTCTTTCTGCCATTTCTTTGCCTGCCTTATGGAAATAATCCGGGAGCGTTTGAGAGCTTATGTAGACCTCTATCTCTGCCGCTCGACCCATTGCCATTAATTCAGCGAGAGGTTCGTTCAATGCACTATGTGCTTCGTCCACAAACAGTGACAATCGTACTGGGTCTTGTGCGTTCGTATTATAACGCTCTGCCGCGTTCGCATTGATATCAGAAATAAGCATCTTTGATACAACGCTGGCAATTGTGTTGTCAGACATTGAATCCAGAGCAATGTATAATACGCCACCTGTATCCATAACGCCTTTTGTTGTAATGATAGGCCTGTGATCATCAGCGCCGGGAACGTACTCTGGAGAAAGCAACTCATCCAGTGGTGTAGACACCAACTGTTCGATTAGTGGTTTAGTTGTTGACATCATCATTGAGTAACGTGATGGGTCTTCCGACGATATATAGTTAATCATCGTGCGCACTATACGACGCTCACGGTCAATTAATTTATCTTCTGTTGGCTTTAGGCAGACCACATTTGTGTAGTAGTTCATTAGCTGCTCAAGCCATGTATCACCACCAGCACGCTTAATCGCTGATTCTTTTTCTTCGAACCAGTTAACACCGTGTCTATTTTCTAAGTATTTCTCTATAGTGCGCCTAACTAGATCTGACCTTTCTGAGAAGAGGTACTTGTGCATTTTGATGAGTGATGGTTTCTCGCCAATATACAATAGTCCTTCTGCCACTGAGTTAAACTGACTCCACGCATATTCTGCAAACGCTTGAGAGTCGCCACCGCTGGGGAGTATGGAGCGCAATCTAGATGCAATCTCTGATGCTTTGGTATATGTCCCTATCGCATCTATTCGAACTACATCTCCTGATGGCTTTGATGGGTGGAAATAATAAAATGGCAACTCCATCTTATCGCACACATATTTTAGCGCATTCTGCCAGTTCCCATCGTTCTTAGGGTCAATCACAACAATTGTATTGCCACGAGCAAGTGCTCCGGTAGATAACTCTACTAACAAGGTGGTTTTGCCGGTACCTACTTGCCCAAATATCATTGTGTGGCCTTTCAGATTATCGGTCTTTTTTGTCATGATTTCGTCTTTCTTCTCAAGACCGACTGCATGAATGTAAGGTTGCCCCCCAAGTTTTTTGGTGCTGTCCTCTTTATCCTTAGCAAACATTTGTGCAATGAGGGGGATCTTTATTTCTGATTTATCAGCAGATAGCCTCATCAATTCTCGAACACGGGTAGTATGCTCAGGCCCCCATGTAAAACCCCGACCAATTTGTACCTGAGACTTATCTGCCATTTGGCGTTCGATTTTTTCGTCGAGGTCCATAAACATGAAATCGTTGTATTTGATATCCATGTGCAGCTTCACTCTAGGTGCAGCTTTTTTATATGACATTACACCCATGCCCAACAGTGCGCATGATACCGCTACAGCAACTTGGGTTGGGGTACTTCCTTGTAATGCGATATTTGCTACGCTAAGGCCAGCAAGGCAATGCCCATTTGTCATCTCAAAAACTGGCCGAAAAAGGTTTTCATTAAATAGTGGGTGTGATCTATCGTTCATCACTATTCTCCAAAATTCTGATATAGGTTTTTCCGTCTATTTCCTTGTAATGACTCTTTTCGATTGCTGCTTGAAGTAGCGTCTGGTTCTCGCCTGATATTCTTCGCTTCACCTTTGTTATTCTTGCTGACTCAGCATAAATACCGTCATCTTCCTCAATAACTACATCTACTGTTTGTGTCATAGCTTTTACCTGTGATGCATAATCATCTTGATGTTCAGCCACTTCACTTTTCGCAATAAGGTCACTTTTTCGGTTATTTTTATCTTTCACTGTGGGCGTTTCTCTTTCGATAATTGCGATAGACTCCACATCTATGTTCTTCTCATCGACAATGCGTTCTACAAGCGATTTGTTTAGAACAACCATTATTTGCTCATTGCCCTTTACTTCTATTTTTCGAATTCCGCGTTCATCGCTAATAATGTTTCTTGCTTTGAGCTGTGGTAGCGCCTGCATATAATCTGTATCAGTCATTTCTGTTATTGCGCCAACTGATAATGCAAAGGTGCCATCTATAAAAACTACATCACCGTTACTCATTTTTTGGCTAAGTTCTTCAGTGAGGAATTTACTTACTTTCTCTTCTGACTGATTAAGCCTTTTACGTTTCTCTTTGTTTGTTCCATTCGGTTCAGTTACTGCACCTTGTTTGTTGGTGCTTTTCCTTTGCTTTCCTGCTTCTGATTCCACTTTTTGAGGCTCAGCAATATTTTTCTTCTGTACGTTATTTGCTTTATGTTTGGCAGTCTTGTTCGGCTTTTCTTGTTTGTTAGACAATCCGCTTTTCTTAGGGCTTACCGTATCTTTATCGTTTGTAGGTGAACGTTTTTCATCGTTGGTTTGTTGCTGACCATCACCTTTATCAACTTCAGTATCCGATTCGTATGTTTCTAGCTTTGGAGGTGGAACCGGTGTCTTGTTTTCTGTCTTAATTAGGGTCGGCTTCTTTGGCTTAGGTCTTGGAATGTCTTCTTCAGCTTTATCATTTTCATCTTGAGGTTGCGCATGTAGCTCATATGCAGAAAATTCTTCATCATCTTCTACATACATTTCCATGGCGCCCATGTGGGATGCCATTTCTGCATCGCTCATCTGAGGGGTGTTGCTCTCGACTTTTTCAGATTCAGCACCAATGCCTGTCTCAGCACTGCTATCTTTGCCGGTCTTTTCTTTTTGTGTTTTCTTAGCTTCTTTTTCCTTTGCAGGTTTTTCCGTTTTATCGGTATTTTCAATAACGTCTGCATCTTTCCCTGTGTTGATTTGTAAGGTGCCATCAGCTGAATAAATTTCCTTAACACCTGTATTGCCAACGATGTAAACACCGGGTATAGACCTTGGTGTTTCCCCTTCCCAATAGATAACTATTGGGGATACCAACTTAACAACGCGGTATTCATTCCCAGTATCGGGTTTTAGGATTCCAAACCATTCATCTGTCGCCTCTCCGTTACGGTTTCGTATTGGCTCGACTACACCAGCTTCCATTAATGCTTCGCAAAACTCTTTGGTTGAACTGGGAAACTGTTTGTAATTTTCTTGTTTGGCGAACGCTATGATTTGATCTATTGCGGCCACTGTTACGAAGGCCCTTCCACCGCAAACGAATATCTTTCCTTTAGATTCGTTGGCCTTCATCGTTGGTAAAAGAGAGCGAGCCGATGAGATAAATATCTTTTCAACATTTACTCTCGATTCACCTAGATGCTTATCCCAGCGCATATTGATATCACGGGCTGTCTCCAGTCCGTCGACATGTTTGACTATCTGGTGTAGAAAAGCACCATCAATGTATTTTCCGCTCATGTATTGGTATATCTGGTTCATCAGCATTGGGCCGCCTGCGCGTATATATTCAATTCCTTCTTTACTGATAACCTCCTTAACCAACAATGCGCCAACCTCTTCATGCGCTCCATGCTGCCTATCTTTCGTCATACGAGTTTCATAACTTCTGACGCCCGTTCTTCTTGCCCACGCTACCAGCGACTCATTAAGAGGGCTCCACACATTCGTTTCTTTGCCATGTTCATAGACTGTAATATCCATAATGACTTTCCCAATGTCATGGATGAGGCCCAACGCCCACGCGCCATATATCCACTTGGGCTTTATAACTTGGAATACATCTATGTTTGTACTCTTCTTGTCTCTGGGTATCTTCCCTTCTCGGGCCCTCGCTTTTTCCAAACACCCATGCGCTGTTTTAAGGCTGTGATAAAACAGGCCTCCAAGTTCATGGTGATGGTGGTATTCACTTGCGGGTAACAAATGAACATATTCAGCAAGGTTGTGAATGGTTTGTTTGTATAGATTTTTAAAGGTTGGCTCTTCTGGCCTTTCAGAATTTAACCTAATTGCTGCTGCCGGTATCAGCTTTTTTACTTCAAGTTTGTAAGAAAGAAGTATGTCTTCAACATTTGCGACAGGTATGCCAAACGTCCTGACGGGATATCTTCTCAAGTACCCCTCAGTTAGAGATGCCATGTCTTTGTCATCCGCAATATTCTTATTGAACAGTTTTGTCATTTTGCCGACAGCAACATTTAGGAGTTTCATGCAGCTTCAATCCCCTTGTTTGGTTCTTCAGCTTCCTCCTTTTCTACTGTTTTAGGGTTCTTGGTTGTTGCGTTTTCTGCTTGGCCAGTATCACCTTTTGCTTTTGACTTCGAATTAGCAAGGTCGCGTACTTCTTTAGATAGCATTCGTTCAAAGGTTCTTTGGCTGAACAGGCCGCGATTGCGCTTTGCACTCTCATCAGATAAATACACGAAACGTGAGATGATTTTATTTAAGGCATTGATACTTTGATTTGAAGCTTGTTCGTAAATAAAGTCATCAACTAAACCGCTCACCCATTGCAATTGTATTTGGCACATGATCGCATCAATGTTCTCAATGAGACTTTTGATGTTGTTCATAAAGGGATGGGCGATTTCCATTTCGAATGGAGAGTCATTGCTTTCTACTTGAAAGGTATCGTTACCCAATTTTTCAAGTTGGACTTTTAGCTTGTCTACACTTTCGTTACCTATGATAAGTGTATCTTGCTTCCACAATTCAAGACGACCTTTCCAGTCATCACGCTGTTTTGCAGTCTCGCTAAGTTCTAGAAATTTCGCGCCTGCTTGGGTAATTCGTTTTTTATTCCTTTCATAGTAATTACCGATTGAGGCGCTGCGGATGTTTATTTTTTGAGTGGCGCTTAATACTGCGCCTTTGATGTCTGCCATGGTTTTCTCCTTTGAAAATAATTTCAGGCATCATAATGATGTCTCATTTTCAGAAGGAGGTATGGGATTTAAGGTGTCTCTTTTGAGCCCTTAATTATCAGTTTTCACTGATGCGGATGCGTATGCTTCTTCAAGCTCTTCTCTTAGGTCAGGCATTTTATTAACTCGCCTTTTTACCTTTTTCAAAAGATAAAGGTCAGATATAACTCCCCTGTACTCATTTATTATTTGCTCGGTTTCGAAGGCGAGCTTAGCAATTTCTACCGGAGCGAATTTCATGAAAGTTGCTAGAGTGTAGCCTGTTTTGTTCACGGGGACTTCTCTAGATACCTTGTTGACACCTGCCCGTCTAACTGAGTCGTACTGATACCACCTAATCCGAGGAGCACCGTCCTTTTCATTGTATTCAGGAAATACCTCTGGCTTATATCTATCACTACGAATTGTCATTTTCGGAATGAGCGTATATCTGTACTTAGAATCAGCTTTACTGACTTTGTTGTTACGCACATTGTTCATCATGCCCACATAAACAGATATCTGCGTTTCAATATCCTGAAGGAGCACATGCACACATTCTCTCTGAGCGAGATGCAATTTAACGTATTTTTCTCCAAACATTTTTTTACCAAAGTAGTATGTAATAATTTAATAACCTACCGAACTATAAATTATGGATTTTAAATTGTCATTTTTAATTTTGTCCATTGATGCCTTGCTTTCATAAGTCGTTGTTATTTAAGTATAATTAATGATTTATATCCTTTCGTTTGACTAAATTTGCAGTATTAAAGTAAAAATATACAGAATAATTACATAGAATTCAGATAGGTTGATTCATTGTTTATCTATCTGTTAAATATAGGTTTAATTGGTTTTTGAACATTTCAGTAGGTTATATATAACCTACTATTGTTTATAATTGTTACTATAGATGCATATTCTGTTCATTATCCTCATATCTATACATTATTCCTTTTTGTCGATATTTACATATGTAATTGTTTTTACAGCTTTATTTGTTATTTCATCAATCCTTAGTAGGTTATATATAACCTACTATTGTTTATAACTGTTACTATAGATGCATATTCTTTTCATTATCCTCATATCTATACATTATTCCTTTTTATCGAAATTTACA